>ENA-UPSB01000262-UPSB01000262.1-bioreactor-metagenome-genome-assembly--contig:-NODE-262-length-94201-cov-19.418934_pt1 | contig 94201 bp, 64 predicted proteins | sample MGYA00238182_ERZ773286 | MGnify/ENA primary metagenome ERZ773286 (study PRJEB29026, sample SAMN07631240) | bioreactor metagenome | isolation source: Switchgrass digestor | place: USA: Dartmouth... | reverse complement strand
CCTTAAGCATTGCTTCCTGGATATCCTTGCCAGTATACCGACGAATTCGCATATTCCCTCCATATATCACTTCATATCATAATTCCTTACAAGGATAATTTCTCACTATGTTCATGTACATTTTACCATTCCGATAGATCTTACCTTTACTGAAGGATCCAGTTCGTTATATGACAGTACCACGAGACTGGGGATGGTTTGCTCGGTGAATCTCTTAAAATACAGGCGCACCATGGGCGAAGCAAGTACTATGGGCTGTTTGCCCAGCTGTGCAACTTTTTCAACAAGTTTTAACAGGTTCTGCATAATATTATTGGACACTGACGGTTCTATGGCCAAATAAGAGCCTGCTTCGGTTTTATGTACAGAATCAATAATAAGCTGCTCCAGCTGGGGATCCAGGGTTATAACATCGGAATTGTCAGGTGTTATAAAAGCTTTTGTAATAGCCCTTCCAAGCGCCTGCCTCACATACTCGGTAAGCATGTCGGTATCCCTTGTAACAGGAGCATAATCCAACAATGTTTCAAGGATTGTAACCAAATCCCGTATTGAAACCCCTTCACGAAGCAGATTGCACAAAACCTTCTGAACCTCTCCCAGGCTCAGCTGTTTTGGAACAAGTTCCTCAACTATTGCAGGGTAATTGCTTTTTACACTGTCCAGCAGGGTTTGAACATCCTGACGACTTAGCAGCTCGTGGGCATGCCTTTTTATTACTTCGGTCATATGGGTTGAAATTACCGACGGCGGATCAACAACGGTATATCCCAGCATTTCGGCACGATCCCTCTGGTTTTCCGTAATCCACATTGCGGGAAGGCCAAAAGCAGGTTCGGTTGTAGGTATACCGTCTATCTCATCCTCTGCGGTTCCCGGATTCATGGCCAGGAAATGATCCATCAGAAGTTCACCGCCTGCCACTTCCACACCTTTAATCTTTATTACATACTGGTTCGGGTTCAACTGTATATTATCACGAAGGCGAATGACAGGAACTATCATCCCCAGTTCCAGTGCAAGCTGCCTGCGTATCATAACAACCCTGTCCAGCAAATCTCCGCCCTGGTTGACATCAGCCAGCGGAATAATTCCATAACCGAACTCCAGTTCAATGGGATCCACATGAAGAAGGGATATGACATTTTCCGGTTTCCGGATTTCTTCCACCGTCTTCTCTTCCATCTCTATTTCATCCTGTTTAATCTTTTTCTCTTCCGAACTCTGCATGCGAATACCCAGTAATACCAGCAAACCGGCCATTACAATCATAAAAAACCGGCCAATGATAAATGTCATGATAAAACATGCACCGGCCGCTATGAACATAGTTTTTGGACCTGAAAACATCTGCGAAAGAATTTCTTCGCTCAGTTCCTCATCCGATGCCGCTCTTGTTACAATTATACCCGTTGCAACCGAAATCAGAAGCGCGGGTATCTGGACTGCCAGTCCGTTACCTATGGTTAGTTTTGTATACTTCTCCAGAATGTCTTCCCATGAGGCTCCGCCGTTCTGCATCATGCCCATGATAAATCCGCCTATTACATTCAGAACGACGGTTATAAATCCGAAAATGGCATCGTTTTTAACAAACTTGCTGGCACCGTCCATCGACCCGTAAAAATCAGCTTCACGCTGTATATTTCTGCGCCGTTCCTTTGCCTGGGCTTCATTAATCAACCCGGCATTCAGGTCGGCATCAACCGCCATCTGTTTACCGGGCATTGCATCGAGGGTAAATCTGGCCGCAACTTCGGATACGCGCTCGGCTCCCTTTGTAATAACAAGGAACTGTACCAGCATTATTACAAGGAATATTATCGCTCCGACTACTATATTATTGCCCCCTACGAATTCACCGAAACTTTCTACAACCCTGCCTGCATCACCCTGGCCTATAATAAGCCTTGTAGCCGCAATATTCAGCGCCAGCCTGTATAATGTTGTAAACAGTAACAGGGTGGGGAAAGAGGACATTGACAGGGCATCTTTGGCGTATATGGAATTCAGCAGTATAAGAAGGGAAATGGTTATGTTGATTATGAACAAAACATCCATTAACACAGTGGGCATAGGAATCAGTATAACCAGCAATATTACTACGCCCCAGATGGCAATGGCTACGCTTTTGAATTTCATACCCTTCCTCCGAACAATAATTTTATCATTTGTATTACAAATATTTTAACAATATATTAATAATATTTTACAGGAATTCTCAGGAATATACAAGATGTGACAAGAGAATTATTCTGTCACCAAAAACGGGTCAGATAAATAAAATGGTATTAGATTAACATAAGGAGGTCAAAATATGGACAACGTAGGTTTCAGAAGATTTTTCGGCGATAATGCTGAAGTATTGTTCTTCATCATTTTATTCCTGCTTTTATTCTATGATAACAGAAGGTACGACTATTAAACGAAATTTGTCGATGACGCCGGCTATTACTCCGATTGTCGACAACAACATAAAGAAGCTGTCCCAGATTTCCGGGACAGCTTCTTTTTTTGCTAATCCAGCCTGCGGATGTTAATCAGTCTCATTGCATTTATAACAGCAATAAGGGCTACACCGACGTCTGCAAATACCGCTTCCCACATCGTCGCCATACCTCCGGCACCCAGTACCAGCACAATTAATTTGACAGCAAATGCTATAAATATATTCTGATATACAACTTTTTTCGTTTCATGGGCAATACTGATTGCAGTCAGAAGCTTACCAGGTTCATCATTCATTATGACTATATCCGCCGCTTCAATTGCAGCATCTGTTCCAAGACCGCCCATTGCAATTCCTATATCCGCCCTTGCAAGAACCGGAGCGTCATTCATTCCGTCTCCCACATAGGCAACTTTTCTTTTTTTGTTTTTCACGGCAACAAGTTTCTCAAGTATTTCTACCTTGTGCTGTGGCAGCAGTTCAGAATATACTTCATCAATACCCATTTTTCCCGCCATTTCGTCAGCATTCGCCTTTATATCCCCTGTCAGCATCGCGGTTTTAATGCCTTTTTTCCTGAGCTTCTCAATGGTTTCCTTCGAATCCGGTTTCTCAGTATCAGCCACAACAATTGCTCCCGCAAATTTTCCGTCAATTGCTACATAGACCACCGAACCGGCGGTATAAGTAGCATTAACCGTTATTTTCTCTGAATCCATTAAGTTTTTGTTTCCGATTATCAGTTCCTGTCCGTCATACCTGGCCACAATACCAAAACCGGGTATTTCCCGGTGTTCTTCCACCGGAATGTCTTCATCGGACTGAGGACATGCGGCAACAATGGCTTTCGCAATCGGGTGATTCGAATACCTTTCAGCTGCCGAAGCTATTTTCAGAAGCTTCTCTTTATCCATTCCGTCGGCAGGCATTACGCTGGTTACTTCAAACTCACCCTTTGTTAATGTTCCGGTTTTGTCAAAAACAACTGTTTCGAGGGAGGTCAGTGCTTCAAGGTAATTGCCGCCCTTAACCAGGATTCCGTTTTTTGAAGCAAGTCCTATCCCGCCGAAAAAGCCAAGGGGAATGGATATTACGAGTGCACACGGGCAGGATACAACGAGGAATATCAATGCCCTGTAAAACCAGTCTGAAAAAAGACTGCCGAAATCTGAAGCACCGTTAATGCTTTTACCTGCAGTCACAGCAATCAGCGGCGGGAACAGAGCAATACATATGGCTGTTATTACAACCGCAGGAGTATACCATCCTGCAAACCGTGTTATAAATTTCTCGGTTGGAGATTTCCTGGCTGACGAATTCTGAACAAGATCAAGTATTTTTGCGGCTGTGGATTCATGAAACAGTTTTGTTACCTTTATTTTCAGCAGCCCATCCATGTTAACCGACCCTGAGTAAACCTCATGCCCTGCCCGGACAGCTTTGGGAATCGATTCACCTGTAAGCGATGACATATCAAGACTGGAATTGCCTTCTTCCACTGTTCCGTCCAGCGGAATCCGTTCCCCGGGTTTTACAACTATAATATCACCGATTTGCACTTTGTCAGGCGAGACCCTGGTAATCGAACCATTGACAAGCAGGTTTGCGTAATCAGGTCTTATATCCACAAGCTCACTGATGGATTTCCTGGAACGTTCGAGAGCAATGTCCTGGAAAAACTCCCCGATCTGGTAAAAAAGCATTACTGCCGTACCTTCGGCATATTCGCCTATTACTATCGCACCTATAGTCGCTATGGACATCAGAAAATTCTCGTCAAATACCTTACCCCTGAAAATATTGGTCAAAGCCCGGAATATAATTTCTCCGCCCAACAGCAGATATCCTGCAATGAACATCATCTTTTCGACAGTCCCTGAAACGGGTAAAACCATCGCAGCCACATAAACCGCTGCGCCCATGAGGAAAAGTATTTGCCTGGGCCCTATAAATCCCTTTATCTGAAAAGAACTTGCGCTTTTCCTTTTGGCAAAATCATCATCCCGGTATTTCGAAACCTTTACATCAGGCTCATGCCTTTGAACAATTCCTTCCGCAAGTTTTATGATATCTTCATTATCCCCGGTATACTCTATTGTCAGGACCTTTGTCACAAAATTAAGGGTAGCCTTTACGCCCTCTATATCATTAATCTCTTTTTCTATTTTACCGGCACAGTGTGAGCAGTTTAAACCTTCCAGCAACAAAACTTCTTTCTGTTTCATGGTACAACCTCACTTTACTTTTCATTCAGGTGAACAAGCCCCAGGTTAAATATCTGTTTTACATGGTCATCATCAAGGGAATAGTAAACCACTTTCCCCTCCCGCCTGTATCTTACAAGCCTTGCCTGTTTCAATATCCTTAGCTGGTGGGAGATTGATGACTGCGTCATATTTAAAAGAACGGCTATATCGCATACGCACATTTCGCTTTCCGCCAATGCGCAAAGGATTTTTATTCTCGTCGTATCTCCAAAAACCTTAAAAAGCTCCGCCAGATCGTACAAATTCTCGTCAGCCGGCATTCTTTCCCGGACAAAATTTACGGTCTCCTCATGTATAACATCACAGTCACATCTGTCAGGTTCAAATACTGTATCCTTCAAAATTGTCACCTCATAACATATGAATAATTGTTCATATGAATATAATATCATTTAAAATAAAATATTTCAATATTTTTCTTTTTACTCTGATTAAATTTATATATGCCTTTCATCTTTCGTGTTGCGGACCTGAGGCATAAATATTAAAATTATATATGACATTTTTCCGGCAAATACCGGTCAGAGGAGTGTTATCAGTTGTTAAGGCGAATACATTATAATTCCCCAGTTATTCTTACATACACATTTTTATCGCTGATTGTACTGGTAATCGGCAATTTTACGGACATGGCCTCCACACGGATGCTTTTTTCGGTTTACAGGGGAAACCTTACCGACATATTTTTCTACATCCGGCTTTTCGGACATGTACTGGGACATGCGGACTGGGAACATTTTGTAAACAATTTTCTTATTATTCTTCTCGTCGGACCAATGCTGGAAATGAAATACGGTTCCAGGAACATGTTCTACATGATTATGATAACCGCCCTTGCCACAGGCATACTAAATATTATTTTTTTCGATACGGCTTTGCTCGGAGCAAGCGGTGTTGCGTTCATGCTGATTATTTTAAGTTCATTTGTCAATATAAAAAAAGGGAGTATCCCACTTACCTTTATAATTACCGCTTCGCTGTATATAGGAAGAGAAGTAATGGCCGGTCTGAGCTCGAATGACAATATATCCCAGTTTGCACACATTGCAGGCGGAATCTGCGGGTGCGTTTTCGGATTTACAATGGGTTCAGGCAAAGGCTAGTCCCCGGTTTCCTGCCTGAAGAATTTTCTCTTGTATTCCGTAGGGGATATCCCGTACTCTTTTTTGAACATGTTTGAGAAATTAAACATATCTTTATACCCGCAACTTCTTGCAGCCTCGCCCACTGTACAGTCATACCTGCTTAACATTTCCGCAGCTTTGCGCAGTCTGCATTTTAAAATATAATTCTGGGGTGACATCCCCGTATATTCAACAAACAGCCTGTAGAGATATCTCCTGTCAATACCAAGCATTTTGGCAATTCCCGCTACACTTATATCATACATATAGTTGGACTGAATATAACTTTCAGCTCTTCTGGCATAAATTTGTGCTGTACGGGTATTTACATCGTTTTCTTCCTTTAAGCGCGCGAATAACTCAAATATTAAGCCGCACAGGTATATCTCGGCAGACTGCCCCATCTTGCTCGCAGATATCATGTTCTTGAAAATAAAAGCCGAGCTTGGTGAATAGACAACCGGACTTTTATCAAACCCCGATCCCTCAATTAATTCTCCGGCACGGGCACCGTTGAAACCTATCCATATATATGACCAGGGATTTTCAATATCGGCTTTGTAAAAAGTCGACTCATGCGGCCTGATTAAGAACATGCTTCCCTTTCCCGGGCTGTATACTATACCCTGCCGCTCAAATATACCCTTTCCATCCAATACATAATGAATGAGGTAATACTGCCTGATCGCCGGTCCGAACGAATGGCCGCTGTGGCAGTCCTGCCATCCGCATAGCACGGGGTTAATATCATGAAATCCTTTGTTCAGTAATGGAATATCATTTTGATTCTTTTCATTCATGGAGACATTATAACATACAAAAAAGACATAATTCAATTTTATATTTACTGTAAATAAAGTATTATAGTCACCAAAAGGAGGTTGATTATATGGTCAAAATAACATTTATGGGTGCAGGAAGTACCATTTTTGCGAAAAATGTGCTGGGTGACTGTTTGTCTACCGATTCACTGCGTGACAGCGAAATATGCCTTTATGACATTGACGCTGAACGTCTTAAGGAATCCGAACTGATGATACGCACACTGAATAGGAATATAAACAATAACCGCGCAACAATTAAAACATACCTTGGTGTGGATCAACGAAAGGAAGCACTCAGATCTGCTGACTTTGTCATAAACGCAATTCAGGTCGGCGGATATGATCCGTGTACGATAATTGATTTTGAAGTCCCGAAGAAGTATGGGCTGCGGCAGACAATAGGTGACACCCTTGGTATCGGCGGCATTATGAGGGCACTCAGAACAATTCCCGTTCTGGAGGATTTTGCCCGTGACATTGAAGAAGTCTGCCCTGATGCATATTTTCTGAATTATACCAACCCAATGTCCATACTAACAGGATATATGCTCAGATACACCCCTGTGAAGACCGCAGGTTTATGCCACAGCGTGCAGGTATGCTCGCAGAAACTGCTGGAATCACTTGGGATGGAAGACAGGCTTGAAGGCCGCAGAGAGCTGATAGCAGGAATAAATCATATGGCATGGCTTCTTGAAATATATGACAGGAACGGTGTTGATTTGTATCCTGAAATAAGAAGAAGAGCCGTTGAAAAGAACGAAAGGGAAAAACACGATGATATGGTCAGGTTTGAATATATAAAAAGGTTTGGATACTACTGCACCGAATCCAGTGAACACAATGCCGAGTATAATTATTTCTTCATCAAAAGCAAGTATCCTGAATTAGTCGACAGGTACAACATACCGCTGGATGAATATCCCAGGCGCTGCGTAAACCAGATTGAGCATTGGAAAAAAATGAGGGATGAACTTGTTGAAAACCCCAGTCTGACTCACGAACGCTCGAAAGAATATGCTTCCTATATCATTGATGCAATAGTAAACAATAAGCCATATAAAATCGGCGGTAATGTGTTGAATAAAGGCAGACTGATAGAAAATCTGCCTGAAGAGGCATGTGTTGAAGTGCCGTGCATGGTTGACGGGATGGGCATTCATCCGTGCCATGTGGGAAGACTTCCGGTTCAGCTGGCAGCAATGAACATGACAAACATAAATGTGCATCTTATTACAATTGAAGCAGCCGTAACCCGAAAAAAAGAACATATTTACCACGCTGCTATGCTTGATCCGCACACTGGTTCAGAATTAACCATTGATGAAATCGTCAGCATGGTGGACGATTTGATTGAAGCCCACGGTAACTGGCTGCCTGCATTCAGGTAATAAACTGTGAATCTTGTAATTCTAAACATTCACATGAGATTTCCAGGTATATATATGAAAAGCTCTCTGTTGACTGGATCTCCTGTTTGGTATAAAAGCTTATGCAGTAACGTTTTTGCTGCATGAGCTTTTATTTGTTTAAGGTTAAAGTCAGGGCAGCAAAAACAAATTACTATATACTGAAATGCGGAAAAATGCTATAATGAAAAAAGTTTTGCATACATAATCCGGCGGGCCGAAACTGCGGATTATTTTCCCCAATTTGCATGATGAAGGGTGAAATAATGCATAATGAAAAGCTTAAACGTGTAATTTTTATCATAACCACATCGCTTTTCTGGTTTTCATTGTATACATATGTTCCGATATTCCCGGGATACATTGAAAATTCAGGCGTGTCTCACAGCATGGTAGGTATTATTATCGGCTCGTACGGTTTTTCACAGATGGTTATAAGGATTCCGTTGGGGATTCTTTCCGACAGGCTGAACAAAAGGAAACTGTTTATCATCCTTGGTATTGTTTTCAGTATCATCAGCGGAGTTGGACTCTGGCTGTTCAGCAGTGCATGGGCAATGCTTATTTTCAGAACACTGGCAGGGGTTGCTGCAGCTTCATGGGTTACATTTTCAGTTCTGTTTTCAAGTTATTACAGAAGCGATGAGGCACCAAAGGCTACAGGATATATACTGGCGGCGAACAATCTCGGCCAGGTTCTGGCTATGTTTGCTGGAAGCAATGCTGCTGAAATATACGGTGCCAGGAGTTCTTTTCTTCTTGCTGCGTCTGCGGCAGTGCTGGCTGTAATCCTCGGATTGTTTATCAGGGAAAACCGTGAAATAAGCAGAAAACCCGTTTCATTCAAAGAGCTGCTGTCAATATGCAAATCCGGAAACCTTATTGTTATGTCTGTTTTGGCGATACTTTCACAGTTTATCTCCTACGCGACTGTTTACGGTTTTACACCCATCATCGCGGAATCTCTGGGAGCAAACAGCGTTCTTCTTGGACTGCTTTCAACCCTGTCAATCCTTCCCGGGATACCCGCAGGCGCACTGAGCGGTTCTTTTTTTGCAGGAAAACTTGGTGAAAGAAAAACCCTTTTTCTGGGTTTTGCAGTAACAGCCTTATCCTGTTTATCCATCCCGTTTGTCAAAAGCTTGGCTGTACTTATTGTAACACAGGTTATAGGCGGGTTTGGAAAAGGTGTTACAATACCGCTGCTTATGGGACTTTGCATTAAAAATGTTGAAGAAAACAAAAGGGGCAGCGCGATGGGATTCTTTCAGGCCATATATGGTCTGGGAATGTTCGCAGGACCCGTAGTGGTCGGATTTATAAGCGATAACGTAAGTCTTGATGCAGGTTTTTATTTTACCGCCGTCATAGGAATTATTGCAGCGTGTATTGTAAAATTATTTGTAAAGGATACAATTAGTTCATAATTAAGACTTTCATTTCCGGGATAACATTATAAATATTTGCTTGCTTCCCGTATACTGAGGCTGCTCATTCTGTCCCTGTTTTTGACAATAAAATCCCGTACCCATTCAGGATTTGTCTTTGAATATTCCCTCAGGCTCCATCCGATTGCCTTGTTAATGAAAAACTCGCTGCTTCCGAGATTGTTCAGTATAATTTTTTCAAACAGTGCAGTATTGGTTTTTTCCTTTCTTCCTATCTGATGATCTATTGCAATCCTGCGAAACCATATGTCATCAGCTTTTGACCAGCTAAGCATCAGATCGTTTACCCTCTCATCAGCCAAACCAATATTTCCGACTATCCTGTCAAGACCGTCTATCGTATCCCACCACTGTTTGGTTTTAATGTACCGTTCAATACGCGGTATGTCTTCGAATCTAAGGTATTTCTGCATTGCTCGCAGGTAATCCAGCACAAAGTACTGCATCTCCCGGTGCTCGTCTTCCCAGCATCGATCAAGAAACTCCCAGTCAATGGTTCTACTCTTTTTATCAGCATTTATAAAATCCTTTGATATTGCCCTCCGCAGAGGTGTCTTAATGCCGTAAAACCGAAACTGGTTTCGCATGTATGCTTCCATCTGAACTGCAATATCCCTGTTTGAACTGGCTTCAAATACAGCCCTGATTTTATTGTACTTTTCCATATACTAACCCCTTTATATAATTTATTACATGATTCACAGTATAAACTCACGGCTGTACCAAACTGCCGAAAATGCTTTATTAATTACAAATTAAATTGCAGGGCTTTTTGCTTCTTTTTTTCTTACAGGATAAATATTGGGCTTTAGTCCTTTTTAGCTGTTTTTGACACTGCTAAGCACAAAACGCCTGATAAGCACTATTATCAATATCTCTCGTAATGTATCTTATCATATTCCAACTGGCTGTCGTCATATGGTTTCTTTTCTTCCGCGGGATACCCTATGGCTACCATGCATTCAACTTCGTACTTTTCAGGTATTCCCAGAATATTTTTTATATAGTCTCCTGCTTTTGTATTACCGGCATGGTATCTTTCCCTGGCCTGGATCCAGCACGAACCCAGCCCCAGTGACTGGGCTGCCAGCTGAATTATAATTGATGCTATTGAAGCATCTTCCACCCATACATCACAGGCATTCGGATCTGCAATAACAACAATACCCAACGGAGCGTCCGCCAAAAAAGAGGAACTGTGCTCCCTGCACTTTGAAAGAGCATTCAATATATCTTTATCTGTAACTACTATAAATTCCCAGGGTCTTCTGGAACGGGATGAGGGCGATAATAAAGCACTCTTCAAAATAACCTCTATTTTTTCTTTTTCCACCTGTTTGTTCTGAAATTTTCTTATACTTCTTCTGGATTTTAATAAACTATAAAACGACATTTTAACTACCTTCCTGCCATAAACATAAACATTATTTACCGGACTGTCTATATAAAAAATATACTGACTTTTACTTTTAACATACAACTATGAAACAGCCGCCCCGTCTTTTTTCCTCCTGGTTATTTTTATACTTGCCGGGTTGCTCCGAAAATGTCATTCCATTACTGGTAGCCACTCTATGGAATCTTCTTTTTATTGTTCCTGGGTTTATTAATAAAGCATGTATTTATATTGTGGTTACTCTTGTCATTAAGATTCAACAAAAATTACATCACTACTTTAGACTATAACTGGTATAATCTATATATGCAATATAATTTTAGGGATGATTGAAATGAAAACAGATGTGGAAAAAGCAAAAAGAATATTATTCACAATCCTGACACTGATTTTTGTTGTATATTTTTATACGTGAACAATTAACGTCAAGCCATTTACTTGAACTAAAACATGGAAATTACTTTCTTATACTCACTTTTATAAGAGATCCCGGGAATATGGCGCAATACTTTGAAGAAAAAGGATATGCATTTTCCCGGGATATAACAGACGGATTAATGGAAGTTTTTACAAAAAACTGTGACAATGAGTTTATCCCGGTATCATTTTCAGCGTTTATACAGTGATATCCGGAAAGTGTTCCTTAGAGGAACAGTATGCGAACAGCAACCTGATTAAAACATCCTGTCAGTAATAGCAGCCGGCTGCTCGGGAACCGGCTGCTAATGCGCGTTAATTAATTATGCGTATTCTTTGAAATTATCTTATTAATATTCCAGCTCAATTTTTTCTCCTGTTACCTCGAATTCCGCCGACAGGACAGCGGTGCCTGCAAGCCCTTCGCTTCTCCTGTCCGGCTGCCTGCCTCCGACCGTCACCCTGAATCTGCCCGGTTCAAGGATGCATATGCCGTCATTGTCTATCAGTGCCATCTGCCTCGGAGTAATCTCAAAGGAAACCGTTTTGCTCTCACCGGGCTGAAGCCTGATTCTTGAAAATCCTTTAAGCTCATGGACAGGAACATCAACAGAGGCTTCCAAATCCTTGAGATACAGCTGCACTACTTCGTCTCCGGCCATTTCCCCGGTATTTTTCACATCCACCGAAACCGTGACAGACTGCCCCGCCTGTACCTTATCGGCATCAAGCCTCAGATTGCTGTACTCAAAAGCCGTATAGCTTAACCCGTAACCAAAAGGATACAGCGGCTCATCCTCCATGTACCTGTAGGTTCTTCCCTTCATGCTGTAATCGGTAAACGGGGGAAGCTGCTCGAGGGATTTGACAAAGGTAACGGGCAGCCTTCCGCCGGGACAGTAATCACCGAAAAGTACGTCGGCGATTGCAGTACCGCCTTCCTCTCCCGGATACCATGCCTGCAGTATCGCAGGAACGTTTTCATGAGCCCAGTTTACGGCCAACGGGCTTCCGCTGAAAAGCACGAGCACAACGGGCTTGCCTGTAGCAACTACAGCTTTCAGAAGTTCTTTCTGCATACCGGGCAGGTCCAGGCCGGTCCTGTCGCCGCCTGCTTTCGACTTGGGTGTATTGCCTTCTTCGCCTTCCAGGTCCGGTGAAAGCCCCAGGCACATGATCACCACGTCAGATCGTTCAGCGGCAGCCAATGCTTCCGCAAAACCCGCCGTTGCCCTGGGGCCCCATGAAGTATCCTCTGCATTTGTAAGATCGCAGCCCTGGGCATAATATACCCTTGTTCCGGTTGAAACCTTTCTGCGTATACCTTCAAGGGCAGTCACATATCTTGAAGGCATGCCGTTATAATTGCCAAGCAGAACCTTCAGCTCATCCGCATTCGGGCCGATTACCGCAATTGCTTTCAGGTCCTTCTTAAGAGGCAGCAGGCCGCCTTCGTTTTTCAGCAGTACCATCGACTCCCTTGCCATTTCAAGGGCAAGTTTCCGATGCTCCTCGCTGTCATTTACTTCGTAGGGTATCCGGGCATAAGGCACTTTTTCCGGCGGATCAAACATTCCCAGTTTGAACCGTGCCCTGAAAAGGCGCTTTACAGCCCTGTCTATTGCTTCTTCTGATATGAGCCCCTGTTTAACGGCATTAACCAGGCTTTCGAAGGTCCTGCCGCAATTGAGGTCGCATCCCGAATTGACGGCCAATGCCGCCGATTCTTCGGGAGTACTGGTTACCTTATGATGCTTGTGTATATCATCGATTGCTCCGCAGTCCGATACCACGTAACCTTCAAAACCCCATTCTTCCCTCAGGATTTTCTGAAGCAGCGTCGGGCTTGCACAGCATGGTTCCCCGTTCGTCCGGTTATATGCTCCCATTATGGACTCAGCTTTGCCTTCTTTTATACATTCCTTGAACGCGGGCAAATATGTCTCCCTCAAATCCTTCAGGCTTACCTGTGCGTCAAAGGAGTGACGCATGGGTTCCGGGCCGCTGTGTACGGCATAATGCTTGGGTGTAGCCACCACTTTCAGATACTTGGGGTGATCTCCCTGCAGTCCCTTTACAAAAGCCACACCCATGCGTCCCGTCAGGTACGGATCCTCTCCGTAGGTTTCCTGTCCTCTTCCCCATCTTGGATCGCGGAATATATTTATGTTTGGCGACCAGAATGTCAGCCCTTTGAAAATGCTCCTGTCGAGATGGCGAACAAATTCGTGGTGTTTTGCTCTTGCCTCGTCGGAAATGGCACAGGCAACCCTGTAAAGAAGCTTATCGTTAAACGATGCCGCCATTCCTATGGATTGCGGAAACACCGTGGCAATACCCGCTGCAGCAACGCCATGGAGGCATTCGTTCCACCAGTTATATTCAGGAATGCCCAGGCGCGGTATCGCCGATGATGCGTATATCATCTGCGATACTTTTTCCTCAAGAGTAAGGCGTGAAACCAGGTCATCCACCCTTTCGTCCAGAGGACGGTCGGGATCCAGGTAGACAGGCAGATTTTCCTTGTCCGGGTATTCTCTCATATACTCATTCATATCCGGCAAACCCCCGTTTCTGTAAAAATGTTAATCAGGCTTATTCTTCACTGAAATACCAGTAATCTAAGTCAAACAGTTTTTCCCCGGCTTTTCCCCTGAAAACCAGGTATAAATCGTGTACACCCACCACTTTGGGAATTTCCGCGGTAATTTCCTTCCACTCCTGTTTTCCGCCGTCTGACGGAATGGCAATGGTTCCTGCCAGTTTGCCGTCCACGGTATCCAGGCGAAGTTCAATTACGCTGTCAGTGCTGATATTGGAAACTGATACGGTAAAGGAGGCTGCACCTTTGTTCCCGAAATCGACCTTTGAAAGTCCAATCCAGTCCCCGTTCTCAATATCAGTCAGTGCTCTCTTTGCAGGATCGCCTTCTGCAATTGGCTTTGTGGAAACTCCTGCGCACCATGCAAATGTTTCTGCTTCAACCCTTGAATAGGGGTTCAGGTTCTTAATCTGCGGTACTCCATTGTAATCCGCGGTAACTTCCTGTATCGTGCCGTCTGTGTTAAAGAAAACCTGATTCAGATGCGGAGAACGGTACCCTTTCGGGATTCCCATCGCTTTGGCCAGGGTCTGTGCATGGTAAACGATATACCAGTTGTTCCTGAAATCAAAAATTGTATGATGGTTGTTTCCGCCTACACCGAAGAAATGGCCCGGATTTTTCAGGACCGTACCGCCGTATTCCCACGGTCCCATCGGGTTTGTCGACGTCATATATGCTATTACGCCGGCCTCAGGGCTTCCTTCGGGTCTCGGGCCGCCATAGAAATTGGTACAATATGTAAAGTAATAAACGCCCTTGTACTTGTTAATACCCGAAGCTTCAAACATAAACGGTGCAGGTATTGTAACGGCCTCACCGACAACGCTTATCATATCGTCACCCAGCTGCATTACCCGGGCAGTGTTCGGCATAGCTTCCTGTCCTTCAGGAACCCCGCCGCCGAAATAGATATAAGCTTTACCGTCATCATCTATCAGTACGGCAGGGTCAAACAGCCATACCACGCCCTGGACTCCGGGTGTGGAACGTGAAATCAGCGGCCTGCCCAGGGGATCTTCCCACGGTCCTACGGGACTGTCACTTATAAGAACCCCAATACCGCTGGCATTGTTGGAAAAATACAGGAAGAATTTATCCTTTCCGTCAATTACTTTATGGGCTATTGCAGGCGCCCATGACTGTGTAGCCCATTTTGCGGCTCCCTGCGGGCCTGCTACAGGAATTTCCCCGTGATCGGTCCAGTTCATAAGGTCATCGGAGGAAATCACGCCTATCTTGTTTATCCTTCCGTATGTATTATCCTTTACTTCGCCGTTTCCGTCGTATTCCGGGATATCATTCGTCATATATACATACACACGATCCTTGTAAACCAGTACACTCGGGTCAGCACCAAATTTATGCGAAATCAGCGGGTTTCCGTCAGGAGGGATCTTTCCCACTGCGCTTGCCGGTGCTGAATAGTTTGCTTTAAGCACAGCACTGCTTACGTCGTAATTGACAATTCCACTGTCTGAACCTTTTATTTCCATTGACTTAACCGAAATTTCCCTGATGATTGATTCCGACATTTTTTTCCTCAACCTCAGCTTCACAGTAATTAATTCCTTGTTCAGGCCGTAATTGAGAATGCTTAACGGCAAACCGTCGGAGTTGTATACGGTCAGGTGATAATCCCCGTTTTTCTGCTCAATTTTCACATTATCCGCCTTAAGATTGTTTTCATTTGCGGCCGCGCCGGTTATCTCCAGTTCACCCGGTATGCTCAGGGCTGCATAAATGCCGTAAATGCTCTCTCCTCCGGGAATTTCATTTACAACGATACCAAAACCGTATTCCGTTTCGGTGTCATTGTCAAGTTTTATTTCGTCCCTGGTCAGATATGCCTTTGGCACACCGGAAGTTGTATTGCCGGTCAGGCTGTCGGAGAACCTGAAGAAATCCACATCCACGTATCCTCCTGTCTGTTTCGTGGCATAGTTGAATATTGCAAAGCGGTATCCCATAAAGTGAGGTATGGTATAACGCATTGCCAGTTTTCCGCCGATCTGTTTCCACTCCCTGCCGTTATAGCTGTAGAAGAAGGATGCTTCATCCACCGTAAAATCAAAGTCTGTTTTCAGGTACACCTGGTTCTGTTCAAGCTTTAATCTTTCCTTTTCGTCGCCTTTATCCACCATTATTACGTAGAAATCATCGCCTTCCCTGGTTACTCCGACAAAACCGTATTCCTGCTGAAAAGCAGCCAGGCCTGCATAGTCACCGTCAAGCATATGGATCACATCCATCAGGATCCAGCCCGAACAGTACGGTCCTTGTGTCCGCTGTGTCAGTATATTCCTTGCCTGATGGATGTTTTCAACCACGTTGCAGGTCCACAGCCTGAGGTAACCTTTACGTTCAACCAGGGACCATTTTGTATTGTCGGGGTTATGGTTCCACTGCCATGTAAGCCCCAGCACCGAACCGTTCGGCAGTGCTTCGTCCCGTTCTGCCCTGGTTACCGGGTTTTCCCTGACCGATACATCGTCGACATAAAAGTCCATAAGGTCATTCTCCCGGTCCGGCTTTTCCACCCACGGCGTTTCAATAAACAGGTATAAACTGTTCGGGTTATCGTCAATGATGAAAGAACCGGTTATCTCGGTCCATTGGCCTTTCTTTGCAGTACCGCGCACGAGGTTCTGGTAGGTAGTCCTTCCGTCCGTTATTTTGCGGGCGGTAAGTATAAATTCCTTTGAATCTGGTCCGTCGGTATACCTGACACGGAATGATGCCTTGTACCTCTCACCGGGAGTGATTCTCCATCCGAAGTTTTGCTCAATACCCGCTCCTGTTACTTTTCTGCCCGAAATATATGCTATGTTGTTTCCATCCTCGGTTATAATCTCAAGCTTTGCACCGTCCTTGCCCGTCCAGCCCGAAGTACCCTCGTTGAATCCGCCGTTTACTGTAAGCTCAATTCCCGTCGGTTCAGAAGATTCACCGGAATCCGAAGAACCGGTATTCACTTCGGCAATCCCTTCCTGGTAAAATTCGTCACTGACAATCAGCCGTGATACAAACGTGCTGTCTCCGGGCTTTATGAACTCAAGGGGTACTTTTCCGTCTTTATCGCCGTATACAGGCCAGTCGTTTTCCCACCTTACAGGAACAAGTACAGGAATACGCCCTACAGCGTCATGATCCTGGAAAAGCATCGCATACCATTTGCCATCAGGAGTATCCACCAGACCTCCCTGGGCCACTCCATGCCTTTTGTAACCCATCGTATCGCTGAGTACCAGGCGTCCTTCATACGGCCCGTCGATTTTGTCTGCACGGTAAACGTATTGTCTCCTTATATTTCCGCTTTCCCACCATATGGTGGCAATGTAATATTTTCCGTTGATTTTGTAAGCGTGCGATCCTTCCATCCCTTCCTGGTCGGAAGGAATAATTACCTTATTCAGTCCTGCCGGGTTGATTGCCTTATAATCGGAGGTAAGCTCCTTGATCATGATGTTCGTCCGGCCGTAAATTATATACGCTTTCCCGTCATCATCAAACAGAAGCGACGGGTCATGCAGGTACTCGTGAAATTCGGTTCTCTCCCACGGCCCCTTGGGATCCTCCGCACTGAAAAGATAGGTTTTCCCTGTGTCCAGTGCAGCAAAAAGCACGTAAAACTTACCGTTGTGGTATCTTATGCATGGAGCCCATGCGCCTTTTCCGTATATATTCATGCCATTGCGCATGTTGTGTGCATCATTTTCTTCCAGACGGTCATAGGTATATCCGATAATTTCCCAGTTTACCAGGTCAGTTGACCGCAAAATGGGTGTCCCCGGCATCATATGCATAGTTGTGCTGACCATGTAATACTCATCACCGACGCGGATCACGTCCGGATCGGGAAAATCTGCCCAAATTATAGGATTGTTAGCCATTCCATAGTCTTTTTCCATTTCCACAGTATCTTTCTCCCCAACATCTCCTGTAGTCGCTTTATTGTTTGACTTGTTAGCGAAAATGCTGATTAATACGCCAATTCCAATAACTGCAATTACGCATATTGCAATTATCAGATATTTTGCTGAAAACCTGTTCATCTTCTCTCCCCTCTCAGCTTTATGGCCCTGTATACCCCTGAACACTGTATTATTCGTTCAGCTCAGGCAATACGGAGGGATCAACGACAGCCCAGAAAGCCGGCTTTGAATGAAAATTCCTGTCAAACAATAACGGGGCATTGGTTCTCCTTACCGGGAACCCGTTCAGCCAGGAATACTTGTCCGAAATACCCCAGAATACAACTGCGCTTACGATATCCTTGTTTTCCTTCAGCGCATCAAACAGTTCCTTGTAACGTTTTGCCTGCAGTGTCAGGATATAATCGGGTATATCCTCGCCGTAATCGCTCCGGTTGTTCCATGAATAAATGCTCATATCCAGTTCGGTAATTATGTTGTCCAGCCCCAGTTCGGCGAATTTTTTCATTGATTCTATGATCCTTTCAACGGGAGGATTGTAAATATCAATATGGGTCTGGTGCCCTACCCCGTCTAACGGTACTCCCTTTTCCAGCAAATCTTTGACCAGGTTATAAAGGATATCCCGCTTTGTCGGATCGTCTGTTCCGTAATCATTGATATAGAGTTTAATGTCAGGCCCTCCTGCTTCCCGTGCAGCACGGAATGCCACTTCGATAAACTCTGTGCCGGTAATCTGGTACCACGGACTGTTTCTCATTCCATTCGGATCACCCGGTTCAATCACTTCATTCACCACATCCCAGGACTTAATATCGTCCTTGTAGCGTGAAACTACGGTTCGGACATGGTCTTCAAGCCTTTTTAACAGAAGCTTTTTGTTTTCCTCACGTTTCTGGGGATCGGTCTCCTCGACCATCGGCTTTCCGTCTTTATCCCTGAAAAACCAGTCAGGTGTCTGGTTATGCCATACAAGAGTATGGAAACGGAGTTCCATGCCGTTCTCCCTGGCAAACTGCACCAGTTTGTCAGCATTTGTCCACCTGAAATTGCCTTCCGATGGCTGAATGGCATCCGGTTTCATCGCATTTTCAGCTACCAGCATGTTCACGTGTTTCTTATACAGTTCGGCGATAAGGCCGGTGGTATAGGCCGGTTCAATGGCAGCTCCAATAGGGAAATAATCCTTATAGGTTTCTGCGAGGGACGGAATGTCCTCTTCCACTGACGGTTCCTTTATGTCTTCCGTCGGTCCGGTTTTGTTGTTATTGCTTTCTGAAGCGTTTCCGCCTGTATCAGCAATATCTTCCTTACCGTCTTGTTCCTGAAACCCTGGCTCCTTGTTTTCGTTTATTTCCCCGGTATTGTCAGCCGCATCAGTTTCACCATTGTCAGCCGACTTATTTAATCCTGCAAAAACCAATACCAAAGCAGTCACCAGCAAAATACCTCCTGTTACTAATATTGGAATCCATTTTTTTCTTAACTTCCGGTTCATTTTGTTCCACTCCTTTTATAACAAATTACGGTTTGTTCCTTTGTTAATCATACCATTCCCGTCATCACCCGGGCGTTATCCCACGATACCGGTTCTTTCGATGCTTTCCACGAAGTAACGCTGGGTGAATATGTACATGATGATCAAAGGCAGCATGGCAAGCAGTATTCCGGTATCCTGCACCATGCTCAGGTAGAACGGATCTGCTTTTCCGCTTCCTCCCAGCATAGAGGTCAGTTTAATGGACAGGTTATATGGCAATGAAGCCAGCTGTGTTGCAATAACTTTTACCGAAGGCAGGTACATTGTTGTGTAAAAACTGTCATTCCACTGCCATACAAACGAGAAAAGGCCGACGGTTACAATGGCGGGAACCGCATTGGGCAGCATAATGCCTGTAAATGTCCTGGTAACAGTTGCACCGTCAACATAAGCTGCCTCCTCCAGCTCACGGGGGATGCCCCTGAAAAACTGCCGGAATATGAATATAAACAGTCCGCTCTTAAAGGAATTACCGGTAATGGAAGTAAGAACGAACGGCCAGAAACTGTCCATCAGGTTCACAGGTTTCCCCGTAAACAGCGGAATCAGCCCCATTAACGTAAAATCCTTCAAGTTCAGGTACACGGGAATAAACACCGTAGTCGGCGGAACAAGAATGGTAAGGATTACCCCTGCAAAAAGCAGGTTGCTTCCTTTAAACTTCAGCCTGGCAAATCCATAGCCGGCCAGACAGCAGGAAACAAGAGTCAGAACGGTCGTCATCAGGCACAGTAAAGCAGTATTCAGCAATGTTTTCCAGTAATCCATCATTTCTATTGCATACCGGAAATTTTCCAGGCTGAAATTCTGGGGAATCCAGACAACAATGGGTGAATACAAATCCGATTTTGCCCGTACGGCCAGGGAAATCTTTTTTACTATGGGATACAGTATAACAAATGACAAACCCGTCAGCAGTATTGTACGTGCCGCAGGCCATAACCATTTTCTCCCTGACCTCATATACATCTCTAATCTCTCTCTCATCAGCGTGTTTACCTCCTTTACTGACGAAATCCTCCCTACTCCTGGTAAAAAACTCTTCTGGAAATCAGCCAGGAGCAAACAATCAGGATAATTCCGATGGCTGCAAAATAGACCCATGCCATTGCCGAACTTAAACCGAAATTAAAATTTCTCAGGGCGGTCTCACGGATTAAATCGGTCATTGCATTGCTTGAAAAATGATCAATAATCGTATAAATAACGTTGACCAGGATAAGCGGACTTACGAGGGGAAATGTAATCTTCCAGAATGCCTCATAACCCGTAGCTCCTTCTATTATTGCAACCTCGTACATGGATGACGGTATAGACTGGATACCTGCCAGGAATATCAGAATCTGTACTCCCGACTGGCTGATTATTTCATAAATCCTGTTCACTGCTCCTGTCAGATAGAGAACTATGGTCTCATCAACACCCATTTCAAGCATCATGCGCTCCAGTTCGAAGCTGGTCATTATGTTAAGGAACCTGGAGCCGGCACGTTCTGCCTGGACAGCCTCAATCAGGCTTGAACTTTCAAGGTTCGCAATAATTCCCGAAGCCAGGATTACAGGAAGGAAGAACACCGCCCTTGTAAAAGCCCGGCCTTTAAATTTCTGGTTCAGAATCACGGCAACAAACAGGCTGAAAACCACTATAAGCGGAACATTAACAGCCATATTCGAAACCGATTCCACCAGTGTACGATTAAAACTGGTATGAACGGTGAAAGCTTCGACGAAATTTCTGAACCCGACAAAGGTAACATTTACTCCGCCCTCTTTCATTTCCACTTTGCTCAGGCTGTATCGGAGCGATGTAAAGAGAGGTAACAGGAAAAACGAGATAAAACCAATTAACCACGGCAAAACATAAGCAAATCCCCATAAAGCCTTCTGCGCCTCATAAGATCTGTATTTTTTGCCTTTTCTCACCGCAATTGTTTTCTTCCCCGGTTTTAAACCTATTGTCATCCGGCATCACCACCTGCATAAAAGTCTTCTGCGTCAACCCGTATCCCTTCAACAGCAACAGGCGTGCTGTTATAATTCACAATCGTGTAAATACCGTTTTCATATACCGTTTTATAAACACCGTCACCCAGTTTCCGATGGGAAACTATTCTCTGACCATTCACGCGCTTCAGCACTTCGTTTACTTCCCGGTAAGCCTGAACGGCCACGTCCATCCATTCCCTGTAGTAAACGGAATACAGGTAATCAAAATCGGTATCCTTGACCTTGTAACTGGGTTCATAACTCCATGTAAAATGAACACTGGAACCATATTCCAGGCATTTCAGAACGTAACGGCGATAATCGGTGTATGTGGACAAATTGTAAGGCCTTCCGGTATAGTCAACAAATCCGCGAACAACCATCTGGTAAAAAGGAACTGATTCGTCTTCTATCTTATACTTGCTGTTCCCCAAAGGTAAATCGGTAATATCGGTAACATATTTCCATGAATATGCATTTCCGCCGTTGGCCATAATCTTCAGTCCGTCCTGATAGATTTTATCCAGGGCCTGTACCGAAAACTTTTCCGATTCCGTCCTGTCAATCTGCCTTTTTTTCCGAAAATCACTGTTCAGCTCATCAGCAAGATCCCTTAAGGATATTCCATCCAGGTCCAGCTTTGCCATGCCGGATAACATTTTATCAACATACCCGTTCAAATACCGCGGAGACAATATGTACGAAGGCATACGATCCCGGTCCCGGCGGTTCAGCGCCAGGTCAACAGGATAAACAACAGCCGGCAGCGCCGTAAGTCTCCTGGCTGATTCCTTTGTTTCATTAAAGCCCGAAGTGTTATAAACCCTAAGTAAAGCCACATCCGGATATAAGTAGATATTCTTTCCGCTTATATACTCCAGCAGCTCTTTCAGGCCGTTTTTTCCTCCTATGGCACCGTCAACCGATATCGCCGCCGGAACTTTATGATATTCACCGCCGTTGAACCAACCGCTGTATTTAAGCCTGATATTGCTCACACCTGCGTTTTCCAGTTCAGTTAAGATTATTTTGGCCTGTTCAAAGGTGGTCAATGGCTCCAGCGCCATGTAGGGAACCCCGATAAAATGCTTACGGGTAGGTATACTTCCAATCAGATGCAGGTAAAAGGGGATATTGTCATCAGCTGATTCCTTTCTGTTCTTTCTTAGCATCCCGTTTTCTGCAAGGTATTGCTGATAATATCCGGCCATCCCTTCATATGAGGCATCATTGCCGCTGAGAAACACATATCTCACAGTAAAATCGGTTTTCATCGGACTTTCCTGGTACCGCGGGAACGAGCGTTTCTGTCCTTCTCCCTGCAGTACAACATCATCCTTGTGTATTACATAAAAGCTTGGGTACACGTAATTGTAACTGTTCTCCCTTCCGCTTACGTCTGCATTTATTATCGCGACCGAAGCACCCTCTTCTATAATCCCGAATAATGCACTTCCTTTCCTGATAATTCCGAAGACCGGCATCCTGGCTTTTTCTGCTTCAACCAGGTATACCGCACTGTCCACGGCAAAATCCGTTCCGTAAACCTCCTGCCTGTAAGGAGGATATATTGACTTTCCGTTGTTGAAATATATCAGGGCTCCTGATCCGTCCGGCACAAAAAGCACACCTTCCTCATCGGTTCCTGCTGCCCCGAAGAAATTCAGTATACTGATCGTATGAACCGGGTAATCTTTGAGGTACCTGATTTCATCCACCGGCACCCTGACAACAAGGCTGTCTTTGTCCAGTCTGTATTCGATCGAAATAAAGAACAGCCGGGGGGCAGGTTTTTCCTGGGCCAGGTTATGCTCAGCCAGATCATAAGCCAGGTCCTCCCCGGTATAGCCCGCCGTTTCGAACGCTTCAAGTGTACGCTTAAGCTGCAGCCCTGCCAGACCGTCGTTTCTGACGTATACACCTTTTTCCTTGTCCTCTATATATGCCATTCTCAATGCCCGTAGCAGAGTACTGTTGTCAATTTTACTGAGAATCTTTTCTTCATATCTTTCCTTGCTTATCATCTTGGGTAAATCTTCTATGGTTTTTTCAACCGTACCGAATTTATATGTTACCTTCACACCGTCAGGAATCAGGTTGTAGACAACCTGTCGGTAAGCTATGCTGTCTGTATAGGAATTGGTATAGCTGAGCTGCCCGAATTCATTGCTGAATTCCAGGTTGATTTGTGCGGACAGCAGAGCCTTCTTTTCTCCGCCGGCCACAGGATCCTCTTCCCTGTCTGCCGGATTGCTGCGCCAGATATGCCCGTTCCTTTTATCCAAAACTGCAATTTCTGCAGTCTGTTCGTTTATATACAGCTGTAAATTGGCATTTTCCGCTATTCCTTTCATATCCTGAAGAAGGGGATTGAAAAAAGCGGCTGTTAAGGTTGGTTCCCCCTCCAGCTGTATATTCAGAAGGTCATCGTTTACCGTTGCAGCGGCAGAACAACCCGTAACAAGGAGCAGCAGGCATAACATGCAAAGAAGCAACCGTTTTGATAATCTCATCATATCGTCCCCCTTCAGAAACGGAGCAGAATCTCTCTTACCACTGTAAAGGCGAATGACAATAGCTGCTGTATAAGATTGAAGAACAACAGGCACAGGAAAGCAAGAAATCCTATCGTGCCCACGGTCAGGATCATCGTTCCCACGGTTTTGGACGGGGTAAACTGATGCACGGTCATGTTTCCGACAAACAGGAGAAAAATAAACCATAATGCTGCAGCACTCTGGAAAAAGTAATAAAAAGTGGTTTCTTCAGCGGATATGTAATTACTTATCAGAACCCATGGTAAACCGATTAAAATCAACGGAGTAAGCGCAAAACATGTCGATATGAATATTTCAGAAAATTTTCCTTCCCCGTCCATCAGTGTGGTCAGTGACCAGTTGGCTATGCACCAGAACAAAACAGGCAGCACTACGTACAAAATCTCCATAATACTGTTGAAATAGAGCGGATTGTAATAATTTACCAGGAACCCGTTATACTGCGCCTGCAATATCCTGGTAAGACACAGCAGTGCGAGGATTACGAACGCTATTATGAGATTTGTCTTCCTGTCCCTCCGGTATTTCAGTTCGTAATACTCGTCAAACGGATGAAACGTCAGCCTAAGCGGATATTTCAGTTCTTCCCGGTTAAACAATTGAAGTTTTCTTACTTTGCTCCTTACATATTTCCTTATGAAAGGAATGCATACTATTAAAACACATAACAGTGTCATCATCAGGGGAAAATACTTTCTTAAGTTTTCCCTGCGGTGGAAAACAAAAGCCTTTGAATAACCTTTTGAATCCCAGCTTTCCCTGAAGTATTCAACTGCGCTCCGATAATCCCCTTTTCTCAGCAAAGCCTTGCCTATTCCGATATAGGCATAATCAAAGTTTGCGTTCAGATTAACGGCCCTGGTAAACATTTCGGCGGATTTTTCCTCATCTCCGTGGTAATAGCTCCTGATAGCCTCGTTAACAACCCTGCCGTATTCTGTAGGCTCAAATACGGTTATTTCTCCCAATGCCTTATCCAGTACCAGGAAATTTTCATCAACACACTCTATTGCCACGGGTGTATCAAATTCTCCCAGCCTGTTTCCTATTTTGCCGAATATATAAAGAAGGTAACCGTCGCCGTTATACGTAAATATACGGCCTCTTTTTGCATCCAGCACCGAATATATTTCACACTCGGTGACATCTATATCTATAAGCCTTGGCGGTCCGTCTTCAGAAGTATAATAGAAGTCCCCGCCGGGCGGTATATAGCCGTCCCTGCGCAATATATCCACTCCCTGGGCATTAAGCCTTTTTACGTCCTGCTCATTGTTATCGGCGCTCACTGCATATATAAATCCGTCCTCATCAATATCAAGGTTTGTGAATTCCGTAGGCACGAACTGGACCATCCGGCTTCGCTGTTCCCTTGTCGACAGAAGTTTCCACAGGTATTCAATGGGATCCACCTTTACCCTGTTGGCACCGATAAACGTGGTGAAAATACCGTCCGGGCTGAACTCCATGAATCCATCAAATACTCCTATAGCCATGACAAAAATTCTTCCTGCTTTATCCACCACGACTTTTGCAGGTTTAAATTCAAAATTCTGCGGCAAAAGCTCGGATTCCGGAGAATCGATAACAGTCACCGCCCGGAGCCTGTCATCCAGGTGTACCACTCTTTTGTTGCCGGTATCGGCAACATATATATGTTTATTTTCGGTAACAAAAATTCCCTGAGGACCCGAAAAGTAATCAGTCTTTCCGTCATTGTCAAAAGAGTCAATTACCCTTGCTGACTTAAAACCTGTATCGGTAACGATTATTCGGTTGTTCCCGGTATCCACGATATAAATTCTGTTACCATTCCTGATATAAATGTCACTTGGTTCCTTCAATGAACCAACTCCAAGCAGTTCACCGTTCACAATTCGTGTTGCTTCGTATGCAGCAGGTGCTGCAACGCTGTCACCCCAGCTGGAATAATTATAAGAAGTAGCATAAGCGTATGCTGTGCTGCTATATCCGAATACCAGATTTATAACAAGAACCAACAGAACAAGGAACAGTAACTTCTTTCCCCTGATCATCCCTCAATGCTCCCTTCTAGTCTTTTATTCCGGAAGAAGCCATTGTCTGAATGACGTTGCTCTGCGAAATTATGAACATGACAATGGGAACTATCATAAGCACCAACCCTATTGCAGCTCCTGCACCCGCTCTTGCAATACCTCCCTGGGTGATTTGCCCCAGCGCATAATTTAAAGTTTTCAGGTTTTCACTGTAAATAAAGCTTCCGCCGTCCGATCCCCACAACGACGGAAGGCGCAGAATAATAAGGGTCAGCCATGCGGGTTTGACGTTGGGCATCACAATCTGCCAAAAAACCCTGTACTCGCTTGCTCCGTCTATCTTGGCTGCTTCCAGCAGTGAATTCGGAAGCTGCTCCATGAACTGCCTCATCAGGAAAAGGCCAAGGGGAAAAGCCCACGCCGGAATAATTATAGAGGCATGAGTATCCAACCAGCCTAACCGTGACATGATCATGTAGTTTGGAATGGCAGTAACATGGGGCGAAAACATCAGTGACAGCACAACTATCGTGGATAACGCCCTTGAACCTGGGAACCTGTATTTTGCCAGAGGATATGCTGCCGCAGAAGCAAATATCACATGCCCGACGGTACCCAGCACGGTAATGAAAACCGTATGTGACAAATACCTGGAAAAAGGCACCCATGAACTTCCTATCAGGTACACCAGGTCGTAGAAATTGTCAAAAGTCGGATTCCGCACAAAAAACCTGGGCGGAAACAGGAATAGTTCATCCAAAGGCTTAAAGGCATTGTTAACGGTGTATATCAGCGGTAAAGCCATAAAGGCGCCGAACATCGCGAGAAGCAGGAACAACAAGAATGTAACGGCGAATGAACGATTCAGCTGTTTTTGGTGATGAAACACCGATACCCTCCTGCCGGCCATTTTCACCCACCTATCTTTCTGAGAAGTTTCTGTGTTACAAGATTTGTTCCCAGCATTATAGCAAACAGAACGGTAGCTATGGCTGATGCATATCCCATTTCAAACCTGATTGTCCCGTAATCCATGAGATGCGTTACGATGGTATGCCCGGCATAATTGACACTGGGTAATCCGGCCAGTGCCACAGAAATATCAGCTACCGCCAGGGAATTCGTGATTTGCATAACCGCACCGAACAAAAGCTGTGGTCTCATTGACGGCAATACAATATACCACAGTTCCTGCCACCTGTTCTTTATTCCGTCCACAGCTCCGGCCTCAATAAGCGATCTGTCCAGCGTCTGCAGGCCGGCTATGAATGCGAGGAAACTTGTTCCGAGACTCATCCACAGCTGCACGATGATAAGCACGGTCAGAATATACTTTTCGTCCTTGAGCCAAAGTATGGGTTCCAGAATTATCCCCAGCCTGATCAGCAGACTGTTTGCAAAACCATACTTATCCCCTGAAAATATAATCTGCCATATGTAGTATACATTGCCCGATATGGATGGCGCGTAAAATATCAGCGTCATTATCGCCCGGATCTTCGGTGGCAGTTCATTGATAATCCACGCAAATACAAAACATGCAAAATAGCTTACAGGTCCTGTTATAATGGCAAAATAGAATGTGTTTCTAAGCGCTATCAGGAAAATATCATCATTAAGGAACAAGCGGGAATAATTCTGCCATCCTATAAAACGGGGCGGCTCCAGCATGTTGAAATATGTAAAGCTTATTCCCAGTGAAGCCAGTACCGGCAGCACGGTAAATACAAAGAATATAATCATATACGGAGCCATAAGTATATAATATTGCCTGTTCCTGTATATTTCTTTTCTTAAAGCCGACCACTGGAAATGTTTTGCCGTTTTGACCGGCAAAATGACTCTGTTTCCGACGCTGCCTGCCCTCAAGAACCCCACTCCTTTCTGTTAATACGGTAAGTTGAACTCCTGCCTTTTAGCCCTGATTTCATCGTTGATATAGATAACATGGTCGAGCAGGGCTTCCCTGTAATTTTCACCGCTGTTCACTGCCTTTCTGAAAGCATTTTCAAGATGCCTTGCAGTAAAATAACCTCCTGGTACCTGGGGAATACCCCTGACCCACTGCCATTGGGCCGCAAGGTTCTTATAATCCTTAACCGGCCATGGCAGCTCTTCCAGAGCTTCAACATTTGCCGTCGGATAACGCGCAGCTTCACCCATCAGGGCCTCCATTTCCCTTCCGAAACGAACCTGTGTCTCCTTGTCTGTCCACCATTTTATGAATTCCCAGGCTGCCTCTTTATCCCTGGCGTTTTTCAGCATAATTACGGCAGTTGTTGAGCTGGCCACATCGTGTCTCAGGGTTCCGTCTGCCTGTTTTGTACCGGGTACGACGGCAAAATCCCACAGGCCTTTAATTTCCGGTGCAGACACTACCAAAGTATTGTAGGTATTATATGCGGCTATACCGACCGGAATTTCACCCGTTCTGAAACGGTTGATGAAATCGGCTTGCAGCGGTAGCTTATAGTTCGTATAAAACTGTGTCCATTTCCTGAACACTTCAATGGCAGTTTCAGAATCGAGGGCACTTCTCTTTCCTCCGTCAGCGTAAAATTCTCCGCCATTCTGGTACAGAAGCATGGAATAGGTGGAAATATCGGTTATGTTGTTCGCAGATATGGGAAGATAAAAATCCAGGTTATGCTTTTTCAGCACGGCAATCATGTAATAAACTTCATCCCATGACTTTGGAGGTTCAAGACCCAGCTCTTCCAGTATGTCCTTCCTGTAGAACAATACCGGGAATATCTGCTGCTCAGGCAATCCATACACTCCGCCTTCATACCTGTAAGGCAGCAGGGCGCTTTCATGGAACCGGCCGGCCACTTCTTCAAAATCTGTAAATTCCGTCAAATCCATTACCGCATTTCTCATGCCGTAATTAACAGGTATGTCTTCAGCCACCTGCATTGCCACATCAGGGCCCTGGCCTGCCAGGGTAGCGGGCAGCAGGATATTTGCCGGAACCAGTTTCAGTTTAACCGAAATATTCGTTTCAGGAGTAAAAGTATCATCAATCATGGCTTTTACCGTCTGGGCCTGATCGCGGCCGGTTGTAATCCACACCGTAACGGATCTGTCGGTCTCGCCTGCATTGCCGACAATGGAATAATCCTCAATATACGATGCAAAATATGCGCCTATTTCATGCTTCAGCCTCTGCCAGAATCCCGCTTCTGCTTCAGGAAGTTCCTTGTCGGGTGAAAATACCGCAAGATAATCGATGGTTAACGGCTGCTCCTTTACGGTAAGAAGCCATGTTCCCAGTGCTCCGACATTCAGTTTGAACGCGTCCAGTCTCTGCGGAAAGGTTTCCGGTCTTTTTATTATATCTTCCAGTTGGGTTACAAGATTATACAAAGGGACGACTTTGTCTCTTTTTTCACCGGTAAGTTCGAACAGGTAATCAGCTACCTTCTGAATTATTTCAGCCTGTTCGCCCAATGTCCCGAGCAAATTGGGAATACGTCTCTCCAGTTGATAATCACGGTAAGGATCCGGGCTGGTCGAGGTAATCATTACAACCTTTCTGTATACTTCATTTAACGTTAACACGCTGTTTTCTATAATCCTGATAAGCGGAGCTATATCGCCCAGTGCTACGGTCAGGCGTATCCGGTGTTTCCCTTTCGTAAAATAGAACAAGTACGGTTTCTCGTCACCGAGTACGTCCATTTCCCACCGACGGCTGAAATTGAACCGGATCCGCTTCATTTCCTCAAACGGATATTTGCCGTCAATAGTAAGACTGCGGGTGGCATATATTCCGCGAAGCTGATCCTGCTTGCATTTCAGCGCAATACAGTATAAACCGTCTTCCGGAATATCAACTTCCCACTCTATCCATTGCCCGGGCAGCCTCCAGTTATAGCCGCCTATGGCATTCATCCTTATTTTCGAAACATGATAAGGGATTACCGATGGACTGGATCTGTCGGATATGGGATAAAGCGTCGGAGAAGATTTAACAATAGCTGATTCTCCCTGGATCATTATGAACTGGTTCTGAACAGGCTTTATTCCCTTTACTTCATAGTTTTTCCTGACCTGTCCATAGGTTTCTGTTTCTTCTTCCCTGTACAGTTCAATGTAGTCTATAACCATGGGCTCCCTTAAGGAAACCATGGATATAACATGCTCGCCTTTATCAAAATAAAACAGGTACGGTTCCTCGTAATAGCGGGAACTGTCCATAACCGGGACCAGTATCCACTCAGGTTTTTCAACCTGCAGCGGGCGCAGGTCATTATCCCTGTCATCCCTTTTTATTTCAGCATCGCGGCTGGCCCATATACGATCGAAAGAAATAAGCTCTGCCTCCCTGAATGGTATATTTCCATCAATAAGTATTGATCTTTCTATTGCTGCACTTTTGCCATCAACGGGGAAGTAATGGATGCGCATATTGTACAGCCCGGCTTCTTCAATGTTCACCCTGAAGCTGACAGTCCCGTTTTCCGGGGTTAAAACAGCCTTTCCGTCAAGTCCCATGTAACCGTCAAGGACTTCAAAGCTTCCTCCTGTTGTCTCACTATAGTCCTCCGCTTCTATTCTTACGGTACGGTCCGGCCTGGAAGCACCGGAATGCTTTGCAATGTATCGGGCATAATCATTTTCATCGGAGTATTCTGAAACAACCTGCAGCAGATTAGCCAGAAGTGCCTGCCCGGAACTGTCCGCTTTCGCAGTTTTTTTTGCACTGACATCCATACCGGCTGACATCAGGCCAGGCACACACAGTGTCAGTACAATTGCTGAAGCTGCAAGCAATATCACTGCCCGTTTTTTTTTGCAACCTTCATCTCATCACCTCTCCAAACAGTCAACAGCGCTCCCTATGAATGATTTCCGGGACCGTTGACAAACGGGTAAACAGTCGGTCCCCTGGAAAAGTCCCGGGGACCGAACTCCCAACCGATAAATTTCATGTCATTGTTTACTGATTCCATACTTCACGTGTTAAGACGTGAAATGAAATTCAGGGTTTCTATAACTTTCGGATCATCGAGATTTTGCTTATTCCCTGCTACCAAATCGGTTTCATTGGCAGCCAGTGCCTGCTCAAGGAATCCTCCCGATGCAAGCCCCCAGGTATCTGTTTTGCCGTCATTGTTGGTATCACGGTTGGCCGATTTTGCCACTTCAATAAATGTTTCCCATGTCCATTTGTCCTCGTCCACATATTCCTGCAGCGGTTTCAGTCCCAGTTTATTCATCAGGGTCTTATTGTATATGATGCCTGTAGCCATATCAGCAGCATCGGTAAAAGCATAGCCTTTGCCGTTGTATACGAAGAAATCCCTTGTAAATTTCTGGTTAAAGACTTTATCGTTTTTAACCCAGTCCAGTTCAATTACATGGAAGAAATCCTGTTTCACGAGCGACGGAATCATGAAGGATTTTCCTATACGAACGATATCACCCAAAGGCTGTCCCGCCATTAAGGATGCAATCAGCCTGTCGTGATATTCATTGTAATCTATTGCTTCATACTCAACCTTAAAGTTATGCTTCTTCATTAAACTTTCAAGGTTTTCCTTCCTGGCCAGGCTTGCAGGATCCTCGCCCTGGATTGACATATCCCACCATGCTACAATTTTAATTGTCCTTCCTCCCAAGTCAAAATCCATTTCTGGTGTAGCTTTGGATGTTTCTGCCGGTTGCTGCTGTTTTTGCTCCTCGTCCGGTTTCTTATCCTCGGGCTTTTCTGCAGGTTGTGTAACATCTGTCGTCTGTTGAGTTCCAGTGTCAGTGGACGTCCTGCTTTCACTTTTGCCGCAGGCAGCCAGGCTTGCCGCCAACAGAACGCAAATCAGCACAGCAATTACCTTTTTTAGATTCATTTGATACCCTCCCTTTTGATTTTTGAATATTTATAACCCTAAACTTACGCCTTTAGGGTTTTAATTCTGTACAGGGCGAAAAAGCTCATCATAAATAATTTAGAAATTATTTTAAATATAGGTATATATTGCCATTTAATGTTAAAGAAATTCCGTTACAGGAACTTACTCAACGGAAAGTTAATAAATTACCGCATGAATTTTTTCATTCCTGTATCTTACATAACTCGACCAAAAACACACCATGGGGTTCAATAGCGATATCTTTCTGAAAAACATTGCTGTTCTCAACGGTATAATAGCGAACTTCCGGCCCGGCTTTTCTTTTTAAAAATTCTATTTCTTCTTCGGAAGGATTTTCCGGCGCGCCCATATTAACCCATGCATCAAATACCGAGCCATGGGATCTGTCCAGTAAGTATTCCTTTACCCTGTACTTACCGTTAAGACCCCTGATTTCAAAACTGATATGCAGTTTCTTTTCGTCAAATATCTCATACCGGCTGAACTGTGTAAGCCCGTCCCGGTTACCTCCTGAAAACTCCGCATTATAGTGGCAATAATTCCACATTAAAATCTGTATGTCATCATCTCTGCGTGTCACAAACCAGCAATCACTTCCGGCAATTTCCTCAGTGCCTAGCCTGGACAAAAACCAATAGCCGTAGTAAGACGGTTTTTTTAGGCCATGAATGTTGACAAGGCCGAATCCCCCATGAAAAATCCTGTTATCAATCGCAAATTCCTCAAATATATCGGTGAACACCCACCATCCCAATGCATCCACGAGCCCGCGGCACTTTACCACGTTATGAATAATAAAAGAAGCTTTGTACATGGTATCATGAACAAGATCTTTCGGACTGAAAGACGAATTCCATTCCCCGATAATTATTTCAGCGTTTTTAAAGCATGAACGCATCACCACGTCTCTTAATCTCTTAAGACCCATGTATGTACTGTTATCATCCTTGTAATAAATTGTTACATTTCCATGCTCGTCAACAAAACTGGATGTTGGATAATAGTGATATGAAACAAAATCAACGGGCAGGCTGTTATTTTCGCAATAGGACAGAAAATCCTCCATCCAGGACATATCTTCCCTGTACCCTTCGAAAATTGAAGGACCCCCGACTTTTATCCTCCTGTCCACTGATTTAATGGTATCCACCGTATACTTGTAAAGCATAAAATAGTCTTCCTTGCTGCCGTCCCAAAAATCACTGAAATTAGGTTCATTCCACACTTCAAAATACCATTTCAGAACCTCCGGTTTACCATACCTGTTTATACAATGAACAACCAACTCTCTTACAAGCTTCGCCCATTTTGAATAATCATTGGGAGGAGTAACATTGCCTTTCCACCAGCAAACAGTCTTATCCCCAGACTTTAGCTTTTCCGGCATAAAACCAAGTTCAACAATCGGGCGTATGTTGATTCCCAGAAGAAAATCAAACAAAGAATCTACATACTGCCAGTTGAAAACAGGATTTCCGTCCTTTTCGTCATAAACCATCATCTCATCGTGGAAAATTCCGTGAAAGCGAATATATTCAAATTTCAGTTCCCTCTGTATATCCCTTAACTGGTCTCTCCAGGCTTCCCGCAGACCTTCTGCTGCCCGACCTGCACAGATAAGCTTTTGCCAGTAATGGGTGAAAGGCTTTCCCTGCTTGTCTGCATCTATTGAAAATTTCACTGTCTGTTCGCTTTTTTCCGCAATATTTACATCATTTGTCTCACCATTGTTCAAAGAATAGTAATATGAAACGTCGGGCACAGATCTGTCATCGATGGCTGCCAAATACTGCGTATATTCTATTTCCTTTCTGTTTTTATTATATAGTTTCGCACCCAGCTTTTCATGGCTAATATTGCTTTTTTGATCCCCTATTTTGCTGTGTTTATACTCGGACGGAGAGCATCCTTCAGTGTTTTTAAATGCCCTGTGCAGCATTTTAGCGCTGCAGAATCCGCATTCCATGGCAATTTTGGTCAGCGGTTTATCTGAAACCGCTATCAACTTTTTTGCTTTTTCAAGGCGAATTTTTGTTAAATACTTGCCGAAAGGCAATCCGGTGTGCTTTTTGAAAAAATGTGCGAAATAGTAATCGTTTAAGTGTAACAGGGAAGCCGCATCATGAAGTGTAATATTATGCATGTAATTCTCTTCAACGTACTGAAATATTTTTATTATCCTGTCAAGGTTTTCATTATCCGACTGTAACTCTTCCTTGGCTATAATACGGTATGGAAAATTTCTGAAAATATTGGTCAATATTCTGAGTGCAATGAAATAAATTGCCAGTTCATAATGTTTTTCCTTTCTGGACATTTCATATATGATAAACTTCAGGTCATTCCGTATTTTGTTGCTGACGTCTGTTATTCTGTGGTCATTTGAATCTACGGAGTTGCATGTTATTTTTACTGATCTCAAAGTACAGTTAGGCATAATTGCTATATTGGGATCAAGCTGGATTATCAGAACAACGTTTTCATCCTTCATCCTCTGAAAATAATGAATTTCCCGGGAATTAACCACCAAAAAATCGTCAGTATTAAGTATGTAATTTATATTTGAAGCAACTACATGTACACTCCCCTTGATTACAAAAATAATCTCGATTTCGTCATGTAAATGCGGCGCACAATGCCCAATTTCAACGACAAACGACTTTATGGGCAATTGATTCCTGAAATCTATAAGCTCATAATGAAAGCTCATGAAATTCACCTCACATCAAAAAACATGAGAAATGATTATTCCGAACCATTACTTCAAAATAAGAATTACATAATCAATGCAATAAAATACACCTAAATTATATATATAAGAAATGTAAGGATATTACATGGAGAGTCGGTTGTCAGATTTCAGGCAGGTATAAATATATGGAATTCCCAAATACATTTTAATATTCCTTCGTCATTTTTGTCAATTTTCATAAATTATTTCAAGTTTAATTGCAATACCGGAAAAAACAGAACAAAATATGAAATCAGGAATTGACAAATACAGTCCTGACAAAGGACTGAAACAATTACAGCCGGCTTCCCGGGAAACCGGCTGTTTGCGAGCGGATACCTATCATTTTTTTATTTCAGCAAGTAAATGAGGAAATATGGCAATACTTCTTTCCAGGATACCGTGTACATAGGCTATTAAAATTCCGTAATTGGTAATAGGCACATTCTGGTCAACAGCACATTTCTGCCTGTATTTTACTTCTCTTTCGTTGAGCATGCAGCCGCCGCAGTGAACAACCAGCCTGTATTTAGACAGATCATCGGGAAATTCGGTACCTGACGTAAACTCAAAATTGATCTGCTTTTTTGTATAATCCCTGATCCAACGCGGAAGTTTTACCGTGCCTATATCGTCGCACTGCCTGTGATGCGTGCATCCCTCGGAAATAAGGACGGTATCGCCATCCCGGAGGGTATCCAGTACCTTTACGCCTTTCACCGCAGTTTCAAGGTATCCCTTGTACCTGGCAAAAAGTATCGAAAACGAAGTCAGAAGAATATCTTCAGGCGTCTCGGCAGATACTTTTCCAAAAGCCTGGCTGTCGGTAATTACAAGTTTTGGTTTTTTCCCCAGGCTGTTAAGCGTTTCGCGGAATTCAGTTTCTTTTACTACGATTGCCGCAGCTCCGGTTTCAAGTATATCACGGATGGTCTGCTGCTGGGGCAGTATCAGCCGTCCCTTCGGCGCGGCATTGTCAATGGGTACGACAAGCACAACAAAGTCCGACGGATCAATAAGGTCACCCACTATCCTGGTTTCAGGTTCCTCCAATGCAGCAAATGCGGCAATTTTTTCCTTCAGCCGGTATATATTGTATCCTGTCTTCGCGCTGACCGATATAGACCGTTCGGTTTCCGGGAGTTCATATTCCAGCAGATCGGATTTGTTGTATGCGATAATGTAATTAATCCGTTTTTCTTCAAACAGCCCGATTAATTCCTCATCCTCCTCAGATTTTCCGCTGACAGAGTCTATAACCAGTACGGCTACATCGGTCTTGTTAAGTACCTGGCGCGTTTTTTTCACGCGAAGCTCTCCCAGGTATCCTTCATCATCAATACCGGGTGTGTCTATTATCATAACAGGCCCGACGGGAATAAGTTCCATGGCCTTATACACCGGATCGGTGGTCGTGCCCTTTACATCAGAAACAATGGCAATATTCTGACCTGTTACTGCATTTACAATACTGGATTTCCCCGAGTTTCTTTTCCCGAAAAAGCCTATATGGACACGGTTTGCTGACGGTGTTTCATTAAGTCCCATTATTGTTCCTCCTTATAATCTGAAATCACGGCTTCCGGCGCTTATCTTGACCAGGTTTTCTTCCACAAGCTTCCTTATTTTTTCATTCGGAATTTTCGCTGTCTCTTTTCGAATAAGAGCTTCTCCGACCGCCTTTGTTTCAGGTTTTGCATAATCCTCCAGGTATTCCTTAAGTGTCATGAGGGCATTCGGATCGCATAAGTTCTGAATCTGCCCGCTCTTACACAGGCTCATGAACCTGTCTCCCGTTCTTCCCGACCTGTAGCAGGCGGTACAAAAACTTGGTATATAGCCAAGCTCCATCAGCCACCTGACCACTTCATCAAGGGTCCTCCTGTCATTTACCTCAAACTGCGCCGAATTTTCATCTTCGGGGTCGGGTTCCGCATATCCCCCCACACTTGTTTTCGAACCTCCGCTGATTTGGGATACACCGAGACTCAGCACCCGTTCCCTTGTTGCCTTGCTTTCTCTTGTGGATACGATTATTCCTGTATATGGAACCGCAATTCGAATGCATGCTACGATTTTGGCAAAAATGTCATCACTTATTGCATTTCCGAACATTGACGGATCAATGTCGTCGGCAGGACGGACCCTCGGAACACTGATTGTATGCGGGCCCACACCGAATACCGCTTCAAGGTGCTCTGCATGCATCAGCAAAGCAGCGAATTCATATCGATAGTTTTCGAGCCCGAACAGTACACCAAGCCCCACATCGTCTATTCCGCCGAGCATAGCCCTGTCCATTGCTTCGGTGTGGTAGGCGTAATCATGCTTCGGACCTGACGGATGCAGTTTTTCATAACTTTCCTTATTATAAGTCTCCTGGAAAAGTATATAAGTGCCGATACCGGCCTCTTTCAGTTTTTTGTAATTTTCAACCGTGGTTGCGGCAATATTTACGTTGACACGGCGGATTGAGCCGTTTTTGTGCTTTACGCTGTAAATTGTGTCAATACTCTCAAGTATATACTCGATAGGATTGTTCACCGGGTCTTCACCCGACTCGATTGCAATACGCTTATGGCCCATATCCTGAAGAGCGATAACTTCCCGCCGGATTTCTTCCTGGGTCATTTTCTTCCGGGTAATATGTCTGTTTTTCATATGATACGGACAGTACACACAGCCGTTTACACAGTAGTTTGAAAGATACAGAGGCGCGAAAAGCACGACACGTCTGCCGTAAAAATCGTTTTTTATTTGCCTTGCAAGCTCAAAGATTTCTTCATTTTTCTCAGGAATATCGCACGCAAGCAGAACCGAAGCCTCCCTGTGTGAAAGCCCCTTCCTGAGTTTCGCCTTTCCAAGAATTTCGCTGACAAGATGGGCATTATTCTTGTTCTTTTCAGCATATTCAAGCGTTTTTAGAACTTCTTCATGAGAAATGAATTCCTCGGCTTTTTTTGATTTTGGATCGTACATGACAAAGACTCCTTTCTTATTCGGGTCAGATAAATTCTTTCCCTTCAGCAACAGGATTGTTTACTGAATCGATTTATGATCTCCTCGGGAAACCGTTATATGATAACCAATGCTTTCCATTCGCCTGTGCATACAGCTTATGCACTCCGCGGCTTCATCCCCGGTGCAGATTTTATTGTCATAAAGCATATATTTTTCCCTTACACTCCTGGGTGAAAGATTCGGCATAACCACATTGGCACCGGCAAGAATACCAAGCTCCCTGCCTTTCGGATGAATTGTCCCAAGTGCGGTCGTGGCCGGAAGAAGAACATCTGGAAGCATTAAACGGATGATGCCTATTAGGAACAACGTCAGTTCAAGCGTTCCGGCTTCCTTATTTGCAAACGGAGTCGCATGATGCGGTATATACGGACCTATGCCGACCATGTGAGGATTCAGCTTTTTAATAAACAACAAATCCTCAACGAGGCAATCGGTGTTTTGAAACGGTGATCCTACCATAAAACCGCACCCCACCTGGTAACCGATTTCCTTAAGGTTATACAGGCACTGCTTTCTGTTATCCGGCGAAAGGGATTTTGGATGCAGTTTTCTGTAATGCTCCGTATTTGCCGTTTCATGCCTCAGAAGATAACGGTCGGCACCGGCATCGAAAAAAGCCCTGTAGCTGTCATAGCTTCTTTCACCGATTGAAAGCGTGACGGCACAGTCCGGGTAACGGATTTTTATTGACCGGATTATATCAACTATCAGGTCATCGGTATAATACTCGTCTTCTCCGCCCTGAAGGACAAATGTGCGAAAACCGAGATCATACCCCACGGAACAGCATTCCAGTATCTGCTCCTTTGTCAGGCGGTACCGCCCGACTTCCCGGTTGCTCTTCCTGATTCCGCAGTAAAAACAGTCATTCCCGCAATAGTTTGTAAATTCTATAAGCCCGCGTATGTATACATCATACCCGTAATTTTCAATCCGGACTGCCCTTGCTTTTTCAAACAGGTATTCCGCAAGTTCAGGATTTCGGTTGTCAATAAGCGATTTATATTCTTCCGGCGCCAGGTTTCCTGTATCATATAGCTTGTCAATGAGCTGCTTCATCGGACACCTCTTTTTTTGCATTTCCTGTTACTTTTGAGTAAAGCACCTTTGTGCTGATTCCGGGCAGCCTTCCGAGTTTGCCCGAAAGAGCGCTGATTACATCCTGTGGGGCATCAATCGCAATACTTATGATATTGATGCCTTTTGCCCGGTACGGTAAACCCATTCTCCCGATAATATAATTCGCATAGTCATGCAAAATACTGTTTAGTTTTTCAACTGAACCGGTTTCTTCAACAATAATACCGATAATTGCAACCCTTGTTTCCATTTCAGAATCCCCTTTAAACTAAAAATGCGCCCACGAAAGGCGCAGAAAATCCCTGACAAAACTATTTACTTTCCCTTTGCCTTCCGCCTTATATCCAAATATTCGGCGTCAGTATTTCAAATTGTTGTTTATGCCTCGTCATCAGAGTTCTCTTCCGACTCAGCCATTATTATTTTACTATTTTTCCGCCAGTTTGTCAAATAATAAACAATCTCTGTTAAAAAATTAATTATTTTTACAGTCCCATCAAGGCATAAATATTTTTATAATTTCTGGCATGCAGGACATATATATGAAGCTGTGCTTCCTGTTTTTATTGACATTAATACCATAAAATTATAAACATACATTGCCAATTCTGCCATCAATATAATATTTTGGGAAACTGTATGCAATATATCTTAAATAAACTTCAGTAATTTTGGGGAATTATGTTACTTTACTACAAAATCAGGGTATATATTTTTGAAATATTTGGAGAAATAAATATAAAAATTGTCGAAATATAATAAAAAAAGTTATGAGGTAAGATAAGCATGAGATTTGGAATCTTCCTGAAACAGTTTGATCTTTCCATGAACGTTGACAGGTACATGCCTTTGAAAATTTCGCTTGTAATAACAGGAATTTATACGGCACTCGGTATCTGCTGGATAATATTTTCGGACAGGCTGCTTGCGTTATGGGCCGGGGATAAGAAAATCTTCGCATTCCTCAGTTCCATCAAAGGCATTGCATATGTTACAGTAACGGCACTGTTGATTTTCTTCATGGTCTTTAATGCACTAAGGTCGATAAATCAGGCTATACTTATTATGAAAGCCAATTATACCGAAATGGAGAATATAAACAAAAAACTCACCGAGTCTGAAAATTTCAGCAAATCAATCATCGAAAAAATGATTAACGCATATGCCCTTCACAGAATAATACTGGATGCAAACGGCTGGCCGGTCGATTACGAATTCGTCGATGTAAATCCCTCATTTGAGCAATTTACGGGTATCCCAAGGGAAGAAATTATCGGGAAACGGTATAAGGAAGCAATAAAAGGCAGTGACGAGGAAAAAACCGATTGGGTGGGTATATACGGGAAAGTGGCAATGACAGGCATCCCGGTTTCTTTTGAAAGCTACACGTCTTCTTTTGACAAATGGGTAACCATCAACGCATATTCTCCCAAAAGAGGCTACTTTATTACGGTGTTCAGCGACATAACACAACTTAAGAAAAACGAGGCTGAGCTATTGAAGAAGCATGAAGAACTTACCGCCCTCTATGAAGAGCTGACTGCATCGGAAGAAGAGCTCCGTCAGCAGTTTGATGAACTTATGTACCAGCAGAACCTGCTGAAAATCAGCGAAGAACGTTTCCGACTCGCGGCGGAGGGTTCCAATGACATGATATGGGATATAGATCTGGAAAACGGGCAGCAGTATTTTTCTGATCGGTGGTATGAACTGCTGGGGCATGAAATTGACAAATCAGAAAATACATTTAATAAATGGCTCTCTTTAATTCATCCCGATGAATACGGGCAGATTATAAATATTATCGGAAAACACCTTGAAGGCAAAACGGATTTTATCAGGTGCGAGTGCAGAATGCTGTGCAAAAACGAAGGATATAAATGGTTTTTAATCAGAGGTAAAGCGTTATTTGACGAAAAGGGCAAAGCCATCAGAATTGCGGGGTCATTAACCGATATAAATGAAAGAAAAAAACACGAGGAGCAACTGAAAAAAAATGCATATCATGATTCGCTGACGGGACTTCCAAACAGGCGGGCGCTGTATGAAGATTTCGAAAGACATGTTAGCACACATTCCCTGAAAAACATGGCTTTATTTTTCATCGATTCTGACAATTTCAAATTTATAAATGATACAATCGGCCATTCGATTGGGGATCTTCTGATAAAAAAAATGGGTGAAAGATTAACCTTCCTGTCGGAAGGAAATCATAACTCAATATACAGACTGGGTGGTGATGAATTTGTCTTTTTGGCCGGGTATAACTGTACTGATGAAGTGCATCAATATGCCAGGAAAATCATAGACAGCTTCAACTCTCCGCTGGATATTGACGGGAATACTCTCTGCATTACAGTAAGCATAGGTATTGCAGTCTATCCGGCTAACGGCAGCAACATACAGGAACTGATCAGGAATGCCGACATTGCCCTGTATAAAGCCAAGGAGCTTGGAAAGAACTGTTATGTACTGTTCAGCGATGAAATGCATGAAAAGCTAAAGGAAAGAATGCTTATAGAAAAGCACCTCAGAACGGCCGTTGAAAATAACGAGCTGAAAGTTTACTACCAGCCGCAGATAGATGTCGTCACCGGAGCCGTTTCAGGATTTGAAGCACTATTAAGATGGGAAAACAGTGAGCTTGGGTTTGTGCCGCCGCTAAAGTTTATTGGTGTAGCAGAAGAAACACGCCTGATAAACACCATAGGCAAATGGGTACTTCGGCATGCATGCTCTTTCCTGAAAAAAATACATGAAATTTATGACACTCATATGTCAGTTGCTGTAAATATCTCTATTTTCCAGCTATTGCAGGAAGATTTTGTTGATATTGTTGAGGAAACACTTAACTCAACAGGCCTTGCGCCCAGTTCCCTGGAACTGGAAATCACCGAGTCAATCCTGATGGAATCCTATAAAGTAATAAGCTCAAATATTGCCAGACTTAAAAAGTCAGGTGTCAGGCTGGCCCTTGACGATTTCGGGAAAGGGTATTCATCTTTGAGCTATCTGAAACAGCTTCCCATTGATACGCTGAAAATAGACAAAAGTTTTATTGACAATATACATCTGGACAAGAGTAATGCCGATCTTACCGGAATGATAGTTAAACTGGGGCAGAATCTGGGGCTGACTGTTATAGCCGAGGGTGTGGAATTGCAGGAGCAGTTGGATTACCTGGTTCAAAACGGCTGTCACAGGGTTCAGGGATATTTAGTCAGCAAACCACTGCCTGAAGATGAAATAATCAATTTCTGCTATAAATGGAATAATCAATACAGGCATAAGTAATCCTGAAGGAAAAAAGGAAAACTTCATAAATAAAAACCCGGATACTTGTCATCCGGGTTTTCTAACTGGTGGAGCATAGGGGACTTGAACCCCTGACCCCAACACTGCCAGTGTTGTGCGCTCCCACTGCGCTAATGCCCCGTACTTAACAGTGACATCCAAACCTGTGACAAAGGATATTATACAAGGTTTATACCGTTTTGGCAATAGGTTTGACATTAAAAAGTGTAACAACAGACTTCCTTAATTTGTTTATTTATTTTGTATAAATAAAACCAGGCAACAGTTATATGATTAAAGGAGGCTGTAAAATGAAAAAATTTACACATATTATTCGCATAACCCTGATTACAGTCTTTGTATTAATAACTGTCCCCGGTATCAGTTTTCCGGTTCTCGCAGCCAGCGGTGAAAAAGCAGAAATACCCGCTGTACCTGTTCTGTATAATGTTTCGGTAAATGAGCAGAATTATACCCTTCAGGCATACGAAATAGACGGTCAGGACTATTTTAAACTGCGGGACATAGCTTTCATTCTGAAAGAAACCATTATGCGGTTTGATGTGGACTGGTATATGCGTGAGAACGCCATATATATTGAAACAGGAGAAGATTATTATGCAGAAGGTGGTGAACTTACTGTATCAAATACCATGCAGACAGCCTCTCCAGTAACATCTGAATTATATATATAGAGAAATATGCAAACAACGATATGGAAATTTATGTAATGCGCTTAAAGGAACCGTCTTCCGAAGATACAGAGCTCATGGATGGAAAAGTATGCACAATCAGGTTATTAAGCCATAGATGCAGGACTCCGCGTGGTCTAAAAGTAACAGATTCGGCTTATCGTGCATGGTTATTATACGGAAATTATAACAGCGATCCGAATTCCATAATATATAGAGTGAAAAGCGGATACATAGATACTATTATTTTTAAGACACGCTATTATGGCGGTAATCTCTAATAATTCATTCAGCAAAGAACAGCCAGGCAGGCTGTTCTTTGCTTTAATTTATTACGGGTTCATTATTTTTGGGTTTATGCCTGAAAAATGAGCTTATAACCGGAGGCAGGAGGCATAACCCTGCAATATACAGCCAGTGTTCAGGAAGCAATGAAACGGTATTGAAAACGTTCTGAAGGGCCGGAACGTAAACAACGCATGCCAGAACGCAAAGCGACGTGAACACCGCTCCAACCAGCCATAAATTGCTCAGCAGGTTTATTTCAAAAATATTCTTTTTCTCGGACTTGCATTCAAAGACATGAATCAGCTGGCTTAATACCAGGGTCACCAATGCTGATGTCCTTGCAGCTTCAAGGCTCAGCGACTTCCTGAATACCAGTACGAACGAAAGAAGCGTCGCAGCACCGATGAATATTCCCCTTGTAATTATCAGCCGCCATAAGCCCCCGGAGAAAATATGCTCATTTGGATCCCTTGGTTTTTGTTTCATTACGTCAGGATCTCCCTCTTCCATGCTCAGGGCTATAGCCGGCAAACCGTCTGTTACAAGATTCACAAGCAATATCTGGGCCGGAAGCAATGGTACAGGCAGACCCAGCAGCATGCCAAGAAACATCGTTAACACTTCGCCTGTGTTGCATGACAGCAAGTACCGGATAAATTTGCGGATATTGTTGTAAATATTTCTCCCTTCCTCAACGGCGGCGACTATTGTTGAAAAATTGTCGTCCATCAGTATCATTGAAGCTGCCTGGCGTGTGACATCCGTACCTGTTAATCCCATTGCCACACCTATGTCGGCTTCTTTAACCGCAGGCGCATCATTAACCCCGTCCCCTGTCATCGCAACTATGTATCCTTCCTCTTTATATGCCTTGACCAGCCTCAGTTTATGTTTAGGCAGAACACGGGCAAAAACCGCCGTATCCTTAAGTCTTTCCTTAAGTTCCCGATCGTTTAATTTTTCAATCTCATTTCCCGTTAACACATTCTGGTTTTCATCCATTAATTTCAGTTCCCTGGCCACGGCTTTTGCCGTTTCCTTATGATCTCCTGTAATCATAACAGGCTTTATTCCCGCAATTTTACATTTCTCTACGGCATCATATGCTTCCGGGCGCGGCGGATCCATCATTCCTGCAAGCCCGAGAAAAGTAAGCTGCTGTTCAGGATCAGAAGGAATGGGTTTTCCTCTTTCAATTATCCTGTATGCCATTGCAATAACTCTCAGGGCATTTCGTGCCATATGACTGTTTTCCTGTTCAATTCTCCTGAGGTCATAATCCAGTATTTTGCGTTCATTGTTTGCAACGACTATGGATGTGCACTTCTGAAGTATTACTTCAGGAGCACCTTTTGACAAAACAATCCTGTCTCCCGTGGGAGTATTGCATATAACGGTCATCATTTTTCTTTCAGAATTAAAAGGTATTTCCTTAATCCTCTGATAATCTTCGGATATTTTATCAGGATCATATCCTGCCTCTACAGCCATGCGTACAAGTGCAACTTCGGTAGGATCTCCCAGGAATATGTATTCGCCATTATCCTCGCCTTCGTTTTCAGATCTGTGGATATTTACATTTCCGCACAGGATCCCGGTTAAAGCCATCATGTTCAGTCCGGTCATCTTCACGGGATCAACCGGTTTGCCCTGAAAAAGTATCCTGATGCTGTTATCCTCTTCATTCCTTGCTACCTGGTATCTGGTTCTTCCGGTGTAAACCGAAACTACGCGCATTTTGTTTTCTGTAAGCGTACCTGTTTTGTCAGAGCAAATGACAGTTGCACAGCCAAGGGTTTCAACTGCCGGTAGTTTTCGTACGAGGGCATTTCTTTTTGCCATTCTCTGTACCCCGAGGGCCAATGCAATTGTAACGACTGCAGGAAGTCCTTCAGGTACTGCCGCCACGGCAAGACTGATACCTGCAAGAAGCATTGAAAACACGTTTTCACCCCTGATTATCCCTATCAGCAAAACAATGGCGCAAATAACCAGACAGGCTATTATGATATAGGTTCCAAGGGTTTCAAGTTTTTTCTGAAGTGGTGTATCCTGCTGTTCGGCTTCCTGTATCATATGGGCAATTCTTCCCATCTCGGTATCCATGCCGGTTTTTGAAACTACTGCGCGACCTGTACCGCTGGTTACCATACAACCCATATATACGTGATTTTTCGGGAACGCAGCATCGGCATCTTTTATTGAAGGATTTACATCCTTCCTTACCGGCATTGATTCACCTGTAAGCATGGACTCATCCACCAGAAGTTCATTGGCCGTAACCAGAACACCGTCGGCAGGAATCCTGTCTCCTGCTTCAATAACTACCAAATCTCCCGGCACTACTTCTTCAGCCGAAATTTCCTGAAGCTCTCCGTCCCTTATAACCTTTGCTTTAGGTGCCGCAAGTCTTTCAATGGCTTCCATTATCTTTTCGGTATGCATTTCCTGGTAAAATCCCAGAAGGGCATTTATAAACACAATGGCAAGTATTGTCACCGCTTCCGTGATATCACCTATAATCATGGAAATGGCAGTCGCACCGAGAAGAACAAGCACCATAAAATCGGTAAACTGGGACAATAACAGCAGAAACCAGGATTTTTTCTTCTTATGGGCAAGCCTGTTTCTCCCGTATATTTCCATTCTTCTCCTGGCTTCAATGGACGATAAGCCCAAGTCTTTCCTTCTTTTTTCCACGTTGTTTGGCAAGAGCCTTAATGCTTGCATGTTTAAGCCTCCCGATGTTAAAATTTGGACCATAAGCCTAAAATAATTCTATGCGGGACTTATTTTAATTAGTACAAGCATGTTATAAGTCCGGTATTTTAATCAGGAAAGGCTTAAGCCACATAAGGCATGGCCGGTGTGACCCCATTATAAATGCATCTTTAAAATTAAAGGGCCTGTTCATAAAGAAAACAAGCCCTTAACAATTGCATTGTTCTTTTGTTTTTTCGTTTTAAATATGACTGACAGTCTTTATATTTCAATTTCAAGAAACACCGGACAGTGATCGGAACCATAGACTTCCGAATACATCCCGGCTTCGCGGATTTTATCCTTTATCCTGTCAGAAACGAGGAAATAATCTATACGCCATCCGACATTCTTTTCCCTTGCGTTGAACATATACGACCACCAGGTATAGGCATCGGTTTTATCGGGGTAAAGATATCTGAAACTGTCGGTAAATCCGCTTTGCAGAAGCATTGTCATTTTCCCGCGTTCTTCATCGGTAAATCCGGCATTCTTCCTGTTGGACTCAGGATTTTTCAAATCTATCTCTTTATGCGCCACATTCAGATCACCGCATACAATTACAGGCTTCCTGTTGTCAAGCCCAAGAAGGTATTCCCTGAAATCATCCTCCCATTTCATCCTGTAATCAAGCCTGGTTAATCCGCGCTGCGCATTTGGAGTATATACGGTAACAAGATAAAATTTATCATATTCGGCGGTAATTACCCTTCCTTCACTGTCGTGCTCATTTATACCTATACCGTCAACAACCGAAACGGGCTTTTCACGTGTGAAAAGTGCAGTTCCGGAATACCCTTTCTTCACGGCATAATTCCAGTACTGATAATAGTTGCCAAGCTCAAGCTGAACCTGCCCCTGCTGGACCTTGGTTTCCTGGATACAGAATATGTCAGCATCCGTGCTTTTGAAAAACTCCATAAACCCCTTAGCAAGGCAGGCCCTTATCCCGTTTACATTCCAAGATACAAGTTTCATTACTGTACCCCCGAAATAAAAACAATTGCCTGTCAGGGATATAATCATATCCCTGTTTCAGACAACTACATCATTTTCCTTTTCTCTGTATTTTATATCCAAACCATTTTCTGTTCCATGCACTTTGGTTATTTTTTCTCTTCACCAACATATTTGAAAGGCGAACCGGATACAAACCTGTAACGCTTGCCATTGCGGTCCTGGAATACTTCGGTACTGATTCTTACCAGTTCAATGGTGTTTCCGTTCTCATCCACTATTGTATATACGTTTTGTCTGGAATGGTTTATATCATAATCCTTTCCTTCTTCCAAAACGGGAGCAGGATAGGTCGGACCCGCAATGTTTCTGATAAGTAATATCGCACTGATTCCAACTACAATCACTATGGCCAGTATTATAAAAACATTGGCCGTATTTTCAGTTTTTCTTCCTCTGCCTTTCATGATACCAGAACCCTTTCCCTCACAAATAATAGTATTTCAGTATAAGAATTTCCTGCGTTTTGTTTTTTATTCAATCATGTCAGATTTCATTCCGCGAGATCATATTATAAAGTATTGGCTGAAACAGTCTTTCGGGTTTCAGCCAATACATGGTTTTTCGAAAAACCCCTGGCACGCCGGCGGTCAGGGGTTTTTATGCTTATTTTTCTGCCATTTTCCTGTAATTTTCGTATCTTTCCAGAGCGTCCTGTTTAGCTTTCGCATACAGTTCTTCAGCAATATCAGGGAATGTATTCTTCAGTGAGGTAAAGCGTACTTCCCCGTCAAGGAACTCCTGGAAATCAGCAGTGGGTTCCTTGGAATCCAGAATAAACGGATTCTTTCCTTCTTTCTTCAGTTCAGGATTGTAACGCCACAGATGCCAGTAACCTGCGTCCACTGCCTGTTTTTCTCTCGCCTGTGTACGGCCCATTCCCTGACGTATACCGTGGTTAATACATGGAGCGTACGCAATTATCAGTGAAGGTCCGTTGTATCTCTCGGCTTCAATTATTGCTTTGAGGAACTGGTTCTTGTCAGCTCCCATGGCTACCTGGGCAACGTAAACATAACCGTATGTGGCCGCTATCATACCAAGGTCTTTCTTCTTAACTTTCTTACCTGATGCAGCAAATTTGGCAACTGCTGCGGTAGGTGTAGCCTTGGACGACTGACCGCCGGTATTTGAATATACTTCCGTATCGAATACAAGGACATTTACGTCCTCTCCCGAAGCCAGTACATGGTCCAGTCCGCCGTATCCGATATCGTATGCCCAGCCGTCACCGCCGACAATCCAGATGGACTTCTTGACGAGGTAATCCTTCTTATCGAGGATATCGTCAATAAGTTTTCTTGCCTTAGGATCGCTTACCGGATTATTTTCAATTGCAGCAAGAACTTCCTTTGAAGCCTTCTTTGATGCTTCAGCATCGTCCTTGCCGGCAATCCAGCTGTTCATTGATTCCTTGAGGGCTGCAGGTACATCCATTTCCAGCAATGCTTTCATGTCTGCTTCAATCGAACTGCGGATTTGTTTTACGCCCAGAGCCATACCATAACCGTATTCTGCATTGTCTTCAAACAGGGAGTTTGCCCATGCCGGACCCTTTCCTTCCTTGTTTGTGCAGTATACTGTCGCAGGAGCCGAACCACCCCAGATTGAAGAACATCCTGTTGCATTCGCAATCATCATTCGGTCTCCGAACAACTGGGTAATAACCTTGATATATGGTGTTTCGCCGCAGCCTGCACATGCGCCTGAGAACTCGATTAACGGCTGTGCGAACTGGCTTCCCTTAAGCGTTGTTAACGGCATTAGATCATCCTTGACGGTAACATGCCTGGATGCATATTCCCAGTTTTCAACCTGCTGCAGCTGTGATTCAAGCGGCTTCATAATGAGCGCCTTCTCCTTCGCAGGGCATACGTCTGCACAGTTACCGCAGCCTGTACAGTCGAGGACACTTACCTGTATTCTGTAATGCAGTCCTTTCAGCTGAGCGCCCATTGCAGGTTTTGTCTCAAAGGCTGAAGGAGCCTTGCTCTTTTCTTCATCATTGAGCAGGAACGGACGAATAGCTGCATGAGGACATACAAAAGAACACTGGTTGCACTGGATGCAGTTTTCAATCTGCCATTCGGGAACATTAACAGCTATTCCGCGCTTTTCATATGCCGAGGTTCCTGCAGGGAATGTACCGTCTTCCGCGCCTACAAATGCGCTTACCGGCAGTTCGTCACCCTTCATTGAATTCATAGGAACCATTATCTTCCTGATAAACTCAGGAACATCGCTGTTTTCATGTTTAACTTCATCCTGGGCATTCTTCCAGCTTTCAGGCACATTTACCTTTTTCAGTGCCTCAATACCCTTATCCACTGCCATGTAGTTCATCTGAACTACTTTTTCGCCTTTCTTTCCGTACGACTTGACAATGGAATCCTTCAGGTACTTAACTGCATCTTCAATCGGAATAACATTGGCAAGCTTGAAGAATGCAGCCTGCATTATCATGTTTATACGGTTACCGAGGCCAATTTCCTCTGCTATGCCGGTGGCGTTGATAATATAGAAGTTTATGTCATTATTGGCTATCTTGCGTTTCAAATCGGCAGGCAGTTTTTCATCAAGCTCTTCTTCTGTCCACTGGCAGTTAAGAACGAAGGTTCCGCCCTTCTTCAGCCCGTCTATCAGGTCATACTTGTCAACATAGGACTGATTATGGCATGCGATATAATCAGCTTCTTCGATTAAGTATGTAGAACGGATCTTGTTCTTTCCGAAACGAAGATGCGAGATTGTAACACCGCCGGACTTCTTGGAGTCATATGAGAAGTATCCCTGTGCATATAAATCAGTATTGTCACCGATAATCTTAATTGCACTCTTGTTGGCACCAACCGTACCGTCGGAGCCGAGACCCCAGAACTTGCAGCGAACAGTGCCTTCGCTTTCCGTAACAATCCTTTCCTTAACTTCAAGTGAAAGATATGTTACATCGTCATTTATACCGATTGTGAAACGGTCTTTCGGATTTTCAGCCTTCAGGTTGTCGAAAACGGCCTTAATCTGGGAAGGCGTGGTATCCTTTGAACCCAAGCCGTAACGTCCGCCGACAATCAAAGGTCTGTCTTCACGGTTGTAGAAAAGGTTCTTAATATCGAGATATAAAGGTTCTCCTTCGGCACCGGGCTCTTTTGTCCTGTCAAGAACGGCTATACGTTTGACGGTCTTCGGAAGAACTTCAAAGAAATACTTGCTGCTGAACGGACGGTACAGATGTACTTTAATGACACCAACCTTCTCACCGCGGGCCATTAAATAGTCAACGGTTTCTTCAATGGTTTCTGTTACCGAACCCATTGCAACGATAATATATTCAGCATCAGGTGCACCGTAATAATTAAACGGTTTATATTCTCTTCCGGTCAGTTTTGAAATTTCTTTCATATAATCGGCTACTATGTCGGGCACTGCATCATAGAATCTGTTGGATGCTTCCCTTGCCTGGAAGAATATATCCGGATTCTGAGCAGTTCCGCGTGTGACAGGATGCTCTGGATTTAACGCACGTTTTCTGAACTCACGTACTGCATCCCAGTCAAGCAGTTTTGCAAAATCCTCGTAATCGATTACCTCGATTTTCTGAACTTCATGAGAGGTTCTGAATCCGTCAAAGAAATGCAGGAACGGCACTCTTGACTTAATTGCACTTAAATGCGCAACGCCTGCAAGATCCATAACTTCCTGAACACTTCCCGATGCGAGCAGTGCAAACCCTGTCTGCCTTGTCGCCATAACATCGGAATGATCACCAAATATGGACAAAGCATGGGAAGCTATTGCACGCGCTGAAACATGGAAAACTCCTGGTAAGAGTTCACCCGCTATTTTGTACATGTTGGGGATCATGAGAAGTAATCCCTGTGATGCGGTAAATGTAGTAGTTAAAGCACCAGCCTGCAGCGAACCGTGAACAGCACCTGCTGCACCTGCTTCGGATTGCATCTCGGTTATTCTTACCGGCTGTCCAAAAATATTTTTCTTTCCATTGGCAGACCATTCATCCGTAAATTCCGCCATGGGAGAAGACGGTGTAATGGGATAAATAGCAGCAACATCGGTAAACGCATATGCCACATATGCCGCCGCCTGGTTACCGTCCATCGTACTCATCTTTTTTCTGGACATTAATCTCCCTCCTTAAGTTAATAGGTAAAATATTAATCCGCAAAAAGCATATGACAGGAATAATTCATCCTTCATGCCATTTTTGAATTTGAGTTGCTGTGCGATTTTCCAAAGTATTATTTATGTACTTTGTATACACAACAACTTATATTATACACTATTAAATCATTAAATCAAATCTTTTCTCGATAATTATTTAACAAAATATAACGCTTTCTTTTCCTCCTTTTAAGGCCCGGTTTTTCCAATATAATCAAGCAGAAACCTGAGATAAGTCCTCTTGTCATATTTTTCGGGCAGATTCGGCAAAACTCCTATTTTATTATAAAAGTATTGAAACAACTCATTTTCGAGCTTTACCGAATAAAGCGGATTCTCTTTATCTCCTATGCGTTCACCGTATTCGGTCAGTAACGCTTCTTCCGCGGGATCCAGAACAATATTCGGCTGCAGGATTTCAGATCTTCTGAAATTCAGCAAATCCGTCTTTCCGTCCCTTTCTTTTATTACCACTGTATTTGCCGCCATGTCGCCGATCCGCATGTATTTTTCATTCAGAAATACTGATAGTATTCCAACCCCGTATATCCCGGGAAGCATATCACCTACGCGCAGCAGGTTCCTTATCATCGCCGCCGTAAAAGTAACAGGTTCGCCGTTTGCCATGATTACCTTAAGACCTACTATTTTTTTGCCCGGAGTTGAGCCTTTCAGGAAAAATTCAAACAACAGGAAATACCCGAACTGGACGATAAAAATCAATAATATGGCAATTACAATATACAGGGTATTTCCCCTGGAACGCATCAGGCTTAAAACACCGTCACCCAGTACCGGATATACCGTTAACGCAAGAAAAAGCAGAATAAAGTTCTGAATAAGAGTGTCTATTATTACCGCGGCACCGCGTGACCCCACTCCCGCAAGTTCAAATTCGAGAATTACATTCTCCGGAGTTCTTACATGGTATATGTTTCTCATATTATTAACTCCAAAACCTTTTTTATAATCCCAACGAATTTCCACCTATAATTGTACCAGAAAAAAGAATCTGGTAAAATAGAATTTAGCCACTGTTACCTTTTTCAGGAACGGAATACCCCGTTTTACTGACAAATTTTTTTCTGAGGATTTGTTAATGAAGGAATCACTTTTTGTTATCAATAATCAGAAAACATGGCATGAGCTTGAAGAATTGCTGAAAAGTTATAAATTGACAGGGAATCCCGCGGATTATGATAAACTTCACCGGCTTTTTGAACTTTACAGGCTGGTCTGCGGTCACCTTTCGATTGCGAGAACACGGTACGGTAACACGGGTACCGTGGAATACCTGAACAATCTTGCAGCAAGAGCACACCAGGTAATATATGCTTCCAGGCCAGGGAACATATCAGGGATAATACATTTCCTCCTGAAAGGATTTCCTGCCCTTATAAGGAAGGAATATTCCCTGTTGCTGATATCAGCGGGTATTTTTATATTAAGTTTTCTTTTCAGTTTTATTACCGTCCTTAAAATGGAAGACTATGCTCTTTCGTTTATCCCGGCCGAGTATGCTGATGCCGTAAGAAATTCTGCCGGAAACGCGCAGGAGCTAAACAATACAGTTGCCTCTGTTGCCATTTTTACAAACAATATTCAGGTCGGAATTCTTGCATTTGCACTGGGAATTACTTTTGGCACAGGAACGGTTTATGTTCTTGCAAAAAACGGGATGCTGCTGGGTGCACTTTCGGCCGTTGCCGTAAATGCAGGAACGGGTTTTACCTTCTGGTCTCTCATACTTCCTCACGGTATTCCTGAACTATTCAGCATTTTTGTCTGCGGGGCGGCAGGGCTTGCAGTCGCGAAATCAATTATTTTTCCGGGACTTGATTCCAGAAGAAAATCCTTTTCAGACGGCGGGAAGAAAGCACTGAGTATGTTTCTGGGAACAATACCTCTTTTTATACTGGCAGGGCTGACGGAAGGCTACATTACAACTCTTCCGACAGTTCCGTTATACAAATATCTAATAGCTTTAATCTGGCTGATTGTTCTGCTTGTTTATGTTCTTTCAGGGACAGGGAAAAAACGCCGACTGTAGGGTCGGGTTATTTGTATAATTTCAGCATGTTTCTGAATTCTTCCAGTTTGTCCTTGCTGAGTGTATTTAACGGCTGTCTTATGCCTGAAATAACAATACTGTCATGGACGCCTTTTTCCATGATTTCCACAAGTCTTTCAAGGCTGTCCCCGTCATCGGGATATGTAACACTGTACATGTGCAGTTTTCCCGTCCCTTTGAACATATTATCAAACATTCCGCGAATCTTTCTTTCTATTTCTACAACAAACTTTTTCATTGTAAAGGGACAGGCGATGATAAAGGTTCTGTAGTCGTGGTTAACTATCCTGTCGGTTTCCCTCATCTGCTGTGACAGTTTATCGTAGAATTCCTGGACCAGTCCTATATGAAACCCTGAAATCCTGCCCATGACAAAAGAAACAGGGTATTTGCCCCTTGAAGCCCTTTTTATTTCATTTTTCAGTTCACTGTTTGTACCAAGGTCCGACATAATACTCTCTTTTATCTTATTCATATATTCGCTGTCCCCGGATGGTATTTTCGTTATAAAAGCCGACAGCCGTTCAGGCAGATAATCCTTCAGCAGTTCCCTTCTTGACGGCACAGGGAATACATCGTTTATATCCGCGTCCTTGGCTCCGCTGATAAATTCCTTTGAGACATCAGGAACAATGGCCATGATCGGAAGATTCCTGAAATATTCCTCCTGCCTGATTCTTTTTACCATATCATACTGCTTTTCATACGTATCTGCGTTAACCTGTATGATATAGTACATTATTGATTCCCTGTAAATATCCAGTTTAAGAAAAAGATCAGCTTCATCAGAGGCTTCGATTATTTCAAAACCTTTTGCGTGCAAATTTTTAAGAATAATGCTTTTGATGAACATATTGTTCACCGTAATCAGAACCCTGTCCGCCATTTGTTCCACACGCCTTATTTTTGTTATATAAATATTATCGGCCGGCAGAAAATATTGGTTTATGCCATATCCCTATACCGTTGCGTTGATTTGTTCTTTATGGTATATTATTTGCTGATTAAATGCAGTAAATTGTTGAAGCAAGGAAAAACTGCGCATAAAGCATATAGGAGGCGAAGCAAATGGCAAAATTGACAGGAAACGCGATATTCGGTCAATCCGGCGGTCCAACATCGGTTATCAACGCAAGCGCCGCAGGTGTTATTACCGAAGCCCTGAAACAGGACTGTATTAATAAAGTATACGGAGCCGCCAACGGTATCAGGGGAATACTTGAAGAAAAATTCTACGACATGGGAATGGAAGACCCGAAGGAACTGGAACTTCTCAAGACAACTCCTTCTTCGGCATTGGGTTCAGTTCGTTACAAACTGGCAGATCCCGATGTTGATGACACAGATTACAAACGTCTGCTGGAAGTTTTCAAAAAATATGATATCCGCTATTTCTTCTATAACGGCGGTAATGACTCCATGGATACCTGCAACAAGGTAAGCAAATACATGCAGAAAGTCGGCTATGAATGCCGTGTTATCGGTGTTCCGAAAACAATTGACAATGACCTTGCTGAAACAGACCACTGCCCGGGATATGGAAGTGCTGCCCGCTATGTGGCTACTTCCACGATGGAAGTCTACCTGGATGCCCGCGTTTATGATACACCTATGGTTTGCGTACTTGAAGTAATGGGAAGAAATGCAGGATGGCTTACCGCTGCAACTGCTCTGGCAGCTTACAAGGGTTATGGCCCTGATCTGATATATCTTCCTGAAATCACCTTTGATATGGATAAATTTATCAGCGACGTAAAGAAAGTATATGAAAAAAACAACGGAAAGGTTATTATTGCCGTATCCGAAGGAATTAAGGACAAGGACGGCAGATATATTTCAGAATATGGTTCGGATCTTGCAAAGGAAAAGGATGCTTTCGGCCACAGCCAGCTGGGCGGAACAGCACAGGTTCTCGCAAGTATTCTGAAAAAAGAGCTGAAATGCAAAGCCCGTGCAATTGAATTCAGCCTGCTGCAGCGCTGTGCTTCACACTGCGCATCGAAGACCGACGTTGAGGAAAGCTTCAGGGCAGGTCAGATGGCTGTAAAATTTGCAGTTGAAGGTTACACGGACTACATGGTTGCATATGAGCGTGAACCCGGCAAGGAATACAAGTGCAATTACAAGCTGGTAGAACTGTCGAAGGTTGCAAATGCCGAAAAGAAAATTCCGAGAGAATGGATTAACGAAGACGGAACAGGCTTGACACAGGAATTTATCGATTATGCCCTTCCGTTAATTCAGGGAGAATCATGTCCTCCTCTTGAGGATGGTCTGCCACGTTTTGCAAAACTGAGAAAAGTTCTGGCTGCAAAATAGTGGTTCATATATGCATACAGCCGGCCAACTGCCTGTCGCAGCGTGTCCGGCTGTTTTAATTTTATTATGTTATATTTTATATTCTACATTCAGCTTCCGCTTATTTCTTTCCCGGCTTTCAGTTCGTTTAACCTGGCGGTTGCATAGGAGCTCATTGAGGTGTTCGGGTATTCGTTAATTATATATTCAAAAAGTTCCATCGCCCTGTCCTTTTCATCACAGCGTGCCGCGGCTTTTCCTGCCTGGTAATACAGGTTGGACAGATAGGATACTTTTTCATCGCCGATATATGAAATACATGTTTCATATTTTTCCCAGGCCTGCCTGTATATTTCAGGGTCCTTATTCCTGTTTCCGTTGTATAATTTGTTTCCTTCACGGTAAAGATCTTCCGCAGCTCTGATTCTGACAACGTCCCACAAACTTTTGTAGTAGTCATATAAATCTTCCGGTACGTCAGTCCCCTGGGTATCATATAACAGTGATGCACTTCCGGTATAATTTCCGTCCTGATATTCCCTGTTGGCCTCGTTCAGGCGGTTCACCCATTCCCTGTATACCTGGAAATCGTAACTCAGTTTCAGGTTTTCTTCGTTTTTGTTTTTCAAATCCTGTTCAAGTTCCTCTATTCTCCCGTTCAGGAAAGCAATCTCCTCCACAAGTTCAGGGTCCTTCACAATATTTTCCACTTTCTCAAATCTGAACAATGCCCTGTCCGTCGGAACCATGCACCAGATTACAGAAGTTATAATGACACCGATAATAATACCGGCAATGTATTTTACAAAGTAAAATTTGTTATTATCCTCCGGCCCCAGCCCTCTGGCCAGTGAACCTGCCAAACCGCTCCTGCTTCCCGTTTTTCTGCTCTTCCTTGCCGGCGTTTCTTTTATCTCCTCTTCGCCGTCCTGGGACTGCATTTTCTTCAAATATTCAAGGGCTCTTATACTGCTGTCGTCGGCTTCTATCACTCTCTGAAAGGAAGCCTTCGCTTCCTCTTCCTTTCCGACCATCGCATAGCATAAACCCAAAAGATTCATTGCCTCGTAGAAAACAGGATGCAAAGAAATGGCCTTTTTTAATGCGATAATTGCAATATCTTCGCTTTTGAACTGTATATCTTCCAGTGCTCTGTTGTATAGCTTTATCGCCTCGGCTATTTTCTCGGGTAATTTTCCGGATTTCATTTCAATGGTTTCTATATCGATGGGTTTAAAATCTTTCAGTGCCTCTTTAACATCCAACATTCGTTTCCCCCCATGCTTCTGAGATGAAGACCGTGTCTTGACCGTCACTTTCGGGTAGAAATGCGAAACTGCCTGCGTACGTAGCCGATATAATAAAGAGAACCGAGTGCAGCAATAATATCATCAGGTGCAGCTGTCGAAATTGCTTTTGCTGTTGCTTCTTCTATTGTATCACTAAATTCTACATTTTTACAATACTTTGACATTATTTTTACAAGAGTTTCCGTATCAAGTGCCCGGGAACTGTTCGGAGTTACTGCAATAAAGCGTTTTGCAATTTCAGAAAGCTCACTGAGCATGGTGCCGTAATCCTTGTCTTTCATCACGCCGAAAATTATTGTTGCTTTTCTGCCCGGATAAATCTTTTTGAAGGTTTCAACAAATGAAAGGATTCCGTCTGGATTATGTGCTCCGTCTATATAAAAATCGGGATTTTTCGACAACAGTTCAAACCTTCCCGGCCATGATGCCTCTCTGAAACCTTCGACAATATCAGCGTCAGTAATACTTAAGCCTGAATCTTTCAGAATTTCCGCGGTTTTCAGGGCAACCGCGGCATTATAGACCTGATGTACACCTACAATTGATGTCTTTATATCACCGTAGCGTGGATGACTTAAGCAAAGTAATCCCGGTTTTAACTCCGATTTTTCAAACATTTCGGAATCGGCACGGTAAAGAACGGCATTTCTTTGCCTGCATACCGACTCGATAACTCTCAAGGCTGATTCCTCCTGGGGATAAGTAACAACAACGCCGTTCTGTTTTATTATCCCGGCCTTTTCATAAGCGATTTCCGCCAAAGTGTTTCCCAGAATTTCGGTATGATCATGCGATATCTTTGTTATTACCGAAACCAGCGGATTTGAAACAATATTTGTGGCGTCCAGCCTTCCCCCCAACCCGACTTCAAGAACCACAACATCGCATTTTTTTTCATAAAAATACAGAAAGGCCAGTGCCGTTATTGTTTCAAAAACGGTGGGATGCTCCAGACCTTCCCTAATCATTGCATCAATTACGTCCTTGATTCTCCCGACATATTCGGACAGTTCTTCATCGGTTATATCCTGTCCGTTAATCCTGATTCTTTCATTATAGCGCTCAAGATGAGGAGAAGTGTACAAACCCGTTCTGTAGCCGGCACATGAAAGGATACTCGATATGAAAGCCGAAGTTGAACCCTTTCCGTTTGTACCGGCTATGTGTATAAATTTCAGATGTTCCTGCGGATTACCCAGCCGTTCGGTCAGTGTTTTAATCCTGTCAAGACCGGGCCTGCTTCCGAACCTCTCCAGGCTCTCAATATATTTTATCGCATCATTGTAATCCATTTCTTTCCCGTCCAGTACTCAGTCAGTTTATATCCCGTAACGCACAAACAGTTTTTATGTTTATGCTCCGCAGCACTTTTTGTATTTCTTTCCGCTTCCGCACGGACATGGATCATTTCTTCCCACTTTTTCCACGGCTCTCTTCTTCGGCGTTCTGACTGTTTCTTCGCCATGAATGGCTTCAACTGGTTTCGCAACCTGTGTTCTCTGCACTACAATGTTTTCTTTCTTAATATGCAGTAATTCCTTAACCGAATCGACCTGGATACTGCGGATCATTTCATCAAACATTTCCGAGCCTTCAACCCTGTATTCCACAATCGGATCCCTCTGCGCATATGCCCTTAAGCCTATCCCGTATTTCAGCTGTTCCATTGCGTCAATATGATCCATCCATTTCTCATCAACATGCCTGAGTAGTATCCTTCTTTCAAGAAGCCTCATTATTTCGCTGCCAAAGGCTTCTTCCTGCTCATTGTATCTTTTTACCGCTTTCTCATACAGAGCATTTTTGAACTTTTCCACGGTCAGGGTTTCGAAGTCAAATTCATCCGGGTTTAATGATCCCTTTGGAAGCAGTACGTCTTCGATATATGCTTTTATTCCGTTCCATTCCCAGTTTTCAGGATACGGATTCTCCATGCAGTACAGTTTAACTGCATGGTCTATAATACCTTCTATCATTTTCAGGAAATTGTCCTTTAGGTTTTCACCCTTGAGAACCCTCAGCCGTTCACGGTAGATTACCTCGCGCTGCTGGTTCAGCACATCGTCATACTGCAGGACGTTCTTTCTCCTGTTAAAATTAATGCCCTCTATCTTTTTCTGTGCATTTTCTATCGCATTTGAAAGCATTTTATGCTCAATAGGCTGATCATCTTCCAGACCCAGCATTTCAACCAATCCGCTGATCCTGTCCGAACCGAACAGACGCATCAGATCGTCTTCAAGGGAAATATAGAAACGGGATTCACCCGGGTCTCCCTGGCGGCCTGCACGACCGCGGAGCTGGTTGTCGATACGCCTTGACTCATGTCTTTCGGTTCCAATAATTTTAAGTCCGCCTGCTGCAATAACCTTTTCCTTTTCTGCATCGGTTTCCTTCCTGAACCTGGCATATAACTCCTTAAATACCTGTCTGGCCTTCAGTATCAGTTCATCGTCGGTATCGTTGAAACTCACAGCCATGCTGACCAAATATTCATCAAATCCCTGCTTGCGCATTTCCTGCTTTGCGAGATATTCAGGATTACCTCCGAGCATTATGTCGGTTCCGCGGCCTGCCATGTTCGTGGCTATTGTCACAGCACCGAGTTTTCCGGCCTGTGCTATAATTTCAGCTTCTTTCTCATGGTACTTTGCATTCAGGACATTATGAGGTATTCCTCTTTTCTTCAGAAGCCGGCTTAAATGCTCCGAGGTTTCTATTGAAATGGTACCTACGAGCACAGGCTGTCCTTTTTTGTGGCTTTCTTCAATGTCCCTTATTACTGCATTGAACTTGGCTTCCTTGTTCTTATATACCACATCGGGATGGTCGACTCTTATAACGGGAAGATTAGTTGGAATGGCTATAACGTCAAGATTATATATCGAGCGGAATTCCTGTTCTTCGGTAAGCGCGGTACCTGTCATTCCAGAAAGCTTCCGGTACAGTCTGAAATAGTTCTGGAACGTGATTGTCGCCAGAGTTTTGCTTTCCCTTTCTACAGTAACACCTTCCTTGGCTTCAATAGCCTGGTGCAGACCCTCACTGTACCTTCTGCCGTACATCAGTCGTCCGGTGAATTCATCAACAATTATGACTTCACCGTCCTTAACAACATAGTCCACATCCCGCTTCATCAGGCCGTGGGCTTTCAGTGCCTGGTTTATATGGTGCGATAGCGTCATGTTTTCTATGTCTGAAAGGTTGTCAATTTTGAAATATTCCTCGGCCTTGGCCACGCCTCTGGCGGTAAGTGTTGCGGTATGAGCTTTTTCGTCAACAATGTAGTCCGCATCAATATCGTCATCAATAGTCTTGTCATCGGTTTCCGTAAACACTTTTTTCTTCAGCCTTCTTACAAATGCATCTGCCTGGTGGTACAAATCGGTGGACTTATCTCCCATTCCCGATATAATCAGAGGTGTACGGGCTTCATCAATCAGTATCGAGTCAACCTCGTCAACTATTACAAAATTGTGCCCCCTCTGAACCATGTCTTCAAGGTATACCACCATGTTATCCCTTAAATAATCGAACCCGAATTCGTTGTTTGTACCGTATGTGATATCGCAGGCATAAGCCTGTCTTCTTTCACTGTTGTCCAGGCCGTGAACTATAACCCCCACACTCATTCCAAGGAACTGGTATACCTTTCCCATCCATTCGGCATCACGCTTTGCAAGATAGTCATTCACGGTAACCACGTGAACGCCTTTTCCCTCAAGGGCATTGAGGTATACAGGCAGCGTTGCGACGAGCGTTTTCCCTTCACCGGTTTTCATCTCGGCAATTCGGCCCTGGTGAAGCACAATGCCGCCTATCAGCTGAACCCGGTAATGCCTGAGCCCCAGAACACGCCTTGATGCCTCGCGTACAACAGCAAAGGCTTCCGGAAGGATATCATCAAGAGTTTCACCATCCTGAAGCCTTTTTTTGAAATAAGGGGTTTTTGCTCTCAGCTCTGCATCGGACAGCTTCTGCATGTCACTTTCCAGTGATTCTATCCTGTCAACAATAGGTTCAATTCTCCGTATTTCTCTTTCGCTGTATGTTCCAAATATTTTTTCCAGTAATTTCAATCCAATTTGCCTCTCCTTTCGATCTCTTTTAGCCGTTCAAGTACAAGGCGGTAGCCATCCGCCCCGTAATTAAGAGCACGGCTGACCCTGCTGATTGTAGCTTCGCTTGCTCCGGTTTTTTCATGTATTTCCCTGTACGTTTTGCCTTCATCCAGCATTTTCGCGACTTCCAGCCGCTGTGCAAAGGCTTTTATTTCCGATACCGTCCCTATATCTTCAAAAAAACTGTAGCATTCTTCCTTGTTCTTAAGCAGGAGTATTGCTTCAAAAAGTTTGTCAACAGATTCAGTTCGCAATTTTTTATTCAAAAAGATCACTCCATCAGGAAATACTGATATTTTAGTAAAAAGTCTGCTTTTTCGTACCCAATACTATTTCAAAATCCTGTTCAGCAGGGTTTGTCAAGTATGTCGGGAAACCTACCTTATATTGATAATATTTTATACAATTAGTAAACTCAAGTCAAACAATAATCACCTACAGGAAGCATACCTGGTTGCTCTGTTCCATTCCCTCAAGGCATCCGTGATTTTCAAGTATTTCAATTACGGATTTGCTTATACCCGCACGTATCTTCAGGTCGTCAATCGACAGGAACTTTCCGTTTTTCCTTGCTTCAACGATACTTGCGGCAGCAGCCGTACCAAGCCCCTGAAGTGCGTTAAGCGACGGCAGTATTCCCTTTTCGGTTATCTTGAATTTCGTTGCATCCGATTCATATAAATCCACAGGCAGACACTTAATTCCCCGGGCATACATTTCATTTGCAACTTCAAGTATCGTCAGCAGGTTCTTTTCCTTCTGCGTCATTTCGTTCCCTTTTCTCTCAAGCTCCTTGATCTCATAGCGGACACGGTCCTGTCCCCTTGAGATTATATCCGCGTCAAATTCATCTGCCCTTACCGTGAAATATGTAACATAGAACGCTTCCGGGTAATAAACCTTGAACCAGGCTATTCTGAAAGCCATCATTACATATGCGGCGGCATGGGCTTTCGGGAACATGTATTTGATTTTCTTGCACGATTCGATATACCAGTCCGGAACGCCGTATTTTTTCATCAGTTCCTCATATTCAGGTTTCAGCCCTTTTCCTTTCCGCACATCCTCCATAATCTTGAATGAGGTCAGAGGCTCAAGGCCGTTTTTAATCAGATACAGCATAATGTCATCACGGGTTGCCACAACATTTGCCAATGTTGCAGTACCGCTTCTTATAAGATCCTGGGCATTATTCGTCCACACATCGGTACCGTGTGAAAGGCCGGATATCCTTATCAGTTCCGAAAAGGTTGTAGGCTTTGTTTCAACCAGCATCTGGCGCACAAATCTTGTGCCGAACTCGGGAATTCCAAAAGTTCCGACCGGGCTTCCGATTTCTTCAGGGGAAACTCCCAGGGACTCGGTGCTTCGGAAAAGTTCCATGGTCTTTTTATCGCCTATCGGTATTTCCTTCGGATTTACACCCGTAAGATCCTGGAGCATACGTATAACAGTCGGATCGTCATGACCCAGAATATCAAGTTTTAAAATCCTGCCGCTGATGGAATGGTAGTCAAAATGCGTTGTAATTACGTCAGATTCCGGATCGTCAGCCGGCCGTTGTATTGGCGTGAAATCATAAATTTCCATGTTATGAGGCACTATCATTACCCCTCCGGGATGCTGACCGGTTGTTCTCTTAATACCCGTACAGCCCGCAACAAGGCGATTCAGTTCGGCATTTGTTACTGATTTACCCCTGTCGTTGAGATATCCCTTTACAAAGCCGTAGGCAGTTTTTTCTGCAACTGTGGCTATAGTTCCAGCCCTGTAAACATGCCCCTCGCCGAAAAGCTCTTCGGTATACTTATGTGCTACCGGTTGGTATTCGCCGGAGAAATTCAAATCTATATCGGGCTCCTTATCCCCGTCGAAACCAAGGAAGGTCTCAAACGGAATATCATAACCATCTTTTATAAGCGGTTTTCCGCATTTCGGACAGTTCTTGTCGGGAAGGTCAAAACCGCAGCCCACGTTCTTGTCCTGATCGTGGAATTCGGAATATAGGCAGTTTCCGCATCTGTAATGGGCGGGCAGTGAATTTACCTCGGTAATTCCTATAAGGTATGCCACAAAGGAAGACCCGACCGAACCCCTTGAACCGACAAGATAACCGTCAGAAAGTGATTTCGACACAAGCTTCTGGGCGATTATATACATAACCGAAAAACCGTTCTTGATAATTGAATTCAGTTCCCTGTCCATTCTTTTCTGAACAATCTCGGGCAGAGGAGATCCGTAAAGGGAAACGGCCTTGCTTATTGACATGTTCTTTATATCTTCCTCGGCACCCTCAATAAACGGAGGATATGTACCTTCAGGTATTGGCAGGATGTTTTCGGTCCAGTCTGCAACAATTCCCGTATTCTTTACAACAACCTCATAAGCGGTTTCTTCCCCAAGGTATGAAAATTCTTCCAGCATTTCCTCTGTTGTGCGGAGGAACAGCGGTGCCTGTTTTTCAGCATCACTGTAACCCTGGCCTGCCTGCAGAATACGTCGGAATACCTCGTCCTCCATGTCCAGGAAATGCACGTCGCATGTGGCAACAACAGGTTTGTTAAGCCTGTGTGCGAGTTCCACTATCCTCCTGTTTATTTCTTTCAGTTCGTCGTATCCTGACACATAACCCGAATCAATCAGGAAACGGTTATTGCCGAGAGGCTGTATTTCAAGATAATCATAATATGAAGCTGTTTTCAGAAGTTCTTCTTCATCCTTTTGTGCCAATATTGCACGGTATAATTCGCCGGCTTCACATGCGCTTCCCAGAATAAGTCCGTCCCTGTACTTCTCAAGAACGGATTTGGGAACCCTCGGCCGTTTATAAAAATAGTTCAGATGACTTTCAGATATCAATTTGTATAGGTTTTTCAGCCCCCTCTGGTTTTTCACAAGTAAAATGGCATGATATGTTTCGGTATTTTTATAATCTATATTTCCGTCCGAATCAAACCTGTCCTCACCCAGAAGGTATATTTCAACCCCGTATATAACCTTAATTCCTGCTTTTTTGGCCGCTTCATGCGCCTCGGGATATGCCTGGACAACACCGTGATCTGTTATAGCAATGGCTTTGTGTCCCCACTTTGCCGCCCTTTCGATTAAATCCTTGACCGGTGTTACAGCGTCCATCTGGCTCATCTGCGTATGTGCATGAAGCTCAACACGTTTTTCGGGTGCATTGTCCTTCTTTTCACCCACGACTGTCTTAACAATGCCCTTCGCCAGCATGGTCATATCCTTGCTGAAAGTGTCATACTGGACATCGCCGCAGACATAGAACCATGAACCTGCTTTTATGTTTTCTTCAAGTTTTTCCAGCTGCTTGTTATTTGCAAAACACTTCACGGTTATTGAATGGGTAAGGTCGGTTATGTCAAAAACAAACAGGGTTTTACCGCTGTTCAGGGTACGTGTTTCAATCTCTCCGAAAACCCTGCCCTTTACCGTAACACGTCCCGAATCAATTGTCAGTTCGTTCATATTCACAACATTTGACTTGTCAAAATCCTTTCCGTAAACCAAATCAGAATCTTTTGAATCGGCCTTTCCTGCAGAATCATTCCTGTTTTCACTGCCTCCGTTTCCGGATGCCCCGCTGATTATTTTCTGGATTGCCTCTTTCTCGAGTTCCATCTTCTGTTTCAGGTACTCACTGTTCAAAGCATCGTCTACGGGAGGATCGATAATCTCCACGGTAACATTTCTGTTAAAACAGTTTTTGAAATAATCCTCAAGGTATTTATCACATTTGCCTGACTGCAATATGGCCCTGCATGGAGTCTTAAGGTAAATTTCAATCCTGTTTCCTTTAAGTTCAATTTCAGAATCCCTGATCAGAACCCCATAATGTTTTGACTTGGATTCAACAACCTGGTAAAGATATTCCCTGCAGAAATCGGCAAATTCGGAATCGTCCGTTTCAACCCTGAAGCAGGGTATTATACTTACCGAAGTGCTGAAAAAACCGCTCAGAGCGTTTTCCAGCGAACGGATATGCTGTATTCTGACCAAACAGGGCAAATCAAGATTTATTTGTACCTGACCGGTTGATTTTATATATATTATTCTTGATACAACTGCATTTTTAAATATTTCGACAAGATTTGCGTCCAGCGGAATGTCACTGAACATATCACAAAATTTCTGCTGCTTGTCTGACGTATATCCCATGTTGTATCCCTCGTAAGAAATTTTTTGATAACTTTTACCTAGTATTTTATCACATGGAAACTATAAAGACAAACCAACACAATTGTGTTGGAGTCAGAATCCTTAAAAGCTGTAGAGCGTGATTCACCGCAAGCGCTTTGCTTTTCAGTAAGTTAAACACCCGCGGCCGGGTGTAAAGGATAGGTGCTTTGCTGCCCGAGGAGGTATAACACCCACGGCAGGACCCGCATAAAAAACCTTGTTTTAAAAATGCGGGTGGTTCAGACATTTCGGGTGACGAAGGGCAGCATGCTTTGAAAGCATTGCTGCACGGCAATAAGTTAAGAACATGATGCTGAGTGACCCTTGATAGGGAGACCTGAATAAATTTATTGACACGGCAATCCTTCAATATTATAATAGTTAAGCATTTAATTGTTAAACGGCTAACAAAATAATTGCAGAAAACATGCTTATCATTGACTATATACCTGAAAGGGGGAGTTGTTCTGCAGTATAAGGATATTGTAATCCGCTTTGAAAAACTTCATCTCATGAGAAGGATAATACGTCAGAAGGCGACCACGGATTTTCCGATGCATCCCGGACAGCTCCATATGCTTGAATTTATAAAACTGAATGCGGGCTGTACGCAGGCCGAAGTGGCAGAACATTTAATGATCTCCCCTGCGTCGGTGGCAGTGTCCACAAGGCGGATGGAAAAAGCCGGGCTTGTGGAAAAAAGAATCACGGAGAATAACCTGAGATGCAGGCGTCTGTATATAACCGATAAAGGGAAAAAATTAACCGATCGCTGCAGGGAAGCTTTCGACGAATTTGACAGGGTGATGTTCAACGGTTTTCGGGAAGAAGATTTGGAGAGCCTGAAATGTTATCTTGACAGGTTATTGGAAAATATAAGGAAAAAATATTTTTCCAGTTCGGATGAACTGGATTTCCGTTCTATACTTTCACTGAGAAAGAAACTGATTACTGAAAGAAAGAAGGAACTGACCGATGATTAGGAAGCTGCTTCGATACGCCAGGAAATACTGGGTTTATGCAGTACTTGCACCGCTCAGTATTGCTGCTGAAGTTATTCTTGAGGTAAATATTCCGCGCATTATGGCCAATATTGTGGATATCGGAATTGCCGCCAAAGACCTCGGCTATATTACACAAATGGGTATCCTGATGATTTTTATGGCCATTCTTTCCCTGTTTTTCGGGGCATTGGCCGCCCGTCTTGCCTCAGTGGCCTCAACGGGGTTCGCAAAAGAACTGCGGAGAGGACTGTTTTATAAAATACAGGATTTTTCTTTTGCCAATATAGACAAATTTTCAACCGCGTCACTCATAACAAGGCTTACTGCTGACGTTAACAATGCGCAGATGACTTTCATGATGATGATTCGCATGATGGTTCGTGCGCCGATGATGCTGGTTATGGCCACAGCTATGGCTGTTACCCTTAACGCAAGGCTGTCTGTAACATTTTTTGTCGCCATACCTATACTGGCGGCGGCCATGATTATAATAACCAAAGCAGCATACCCGAAGTTCAGGGAAATGCTCAAAAAATATGACAAACTAAACGCCGTCATTCAGGAGAACCTGATAGGAATACGTGTAGTTAAGGCATTTGTGCGCGGAGACTATGAAAATGAAAAATTTGCTGATATAGCAAACCAGGTACGTGAAGCGCAGATCAGGGCGGAAAAAATAGTCGTATGGAATATGCCCATAATGCAGTTTGTTATGTACGGCTGTATGCTTGCTGTAGCGTGGTTCGGCGGAAATCTCATTATTTCGGGGAACATGCAGTCAGGACAGTTAATGGGATTTATAAGCTATATAAGCCAGATATTGATTTCCCTGATGATGATTGGCATGATATTTGTAATGTTCGTTATTTCAAGGGTATCGCTGGCAAGAATAAATGAAGTCCTTGAAGAAAAAATCGATATAGTGGAAAAGAAAGACAATATTACAGAAGTAAAGGACGGCTCAATAGTCTTTAACGACGTTTCCTTCAGCTATGCAGGTAAAAAGGGAAACCCTGTCCTTGAAGACATAAATCTTTCAATCAAGCCCGGAGAAACCATAGGAATCATCGGGGGGACGGGTTCGGGCAAAACCACCCTGGTTCAGCTCATTCCAAGGCTTTATGACGTCACTGGGGGAAGCATACTGGTCGGCGGTGTCGACGTACGCGACTACAGCCTTTCCAGTCTGCGTGACGCAGTAGCAATGGTTCTTCAGAAAAATGTTCTGTTTTCAGGTACAATTAAGGATAACCTCAGATGGGGAAATGAAAACGCCACCGACGAGGAAATCATCGAAGCATGCAAAATTGCGCAGGCCCATGATTTTATCATGTCTTTCCCGGACGGTTACAATACGGTTCTTGGACAGGGCGGCGTAAACGTCTCGGGCGGGCAGAGACAGCGTCTTTGCATTGCACGGGCACTTTTAAAGAAACCCAAAATCATTATTCTCGATGACAGTACAAGCGCGGTTGATACATCAACTGACAGCAAAATACGGGCTGCGCTCAGAAGTGAGGATTTGTTTTCAAGAATATATAAAGACCTTAAAAAAGAAAAAATTACAACGATTATCATTGCCCAGAGAATTGCTTCGGTAATGGACGCCGACAGAATCATAGTAATGGATGACGGCAGGATTAATGCCGTTGGAACCCATGAAGAGCTTCTGAACAGCAATGCCATTTACAGGGAAGTATATGAATCACAGCTGAAAGGGGTGGCTGAACATGCCGGGACCTAATCCGAACCGCGGGCACAACGTTCCATTCAGACCGAAAAATGTGGGAAAAACGGTAAAAAGAATACTTGAATACATGAAACCATACAAAATCCAGCTCATACTTGTAATGATACTGGTTATTGTAAGTTCTTTTGCTTCAATTGCAGGGACATATTTTCTGAAGCCGCTGTTCAATAATTATATAATTCCGTTAATCGGCATGCAAAACCCCGATCTGTCCGATTTTCTGAGAATTATCGGGATAATGGCTGTAATATATGCCGCAGGCATTCTGGCTTCCTACGGATACAACAGGCTTATGATCAATATCTCTGTGGGCACACTGTACAGGATGCGCACAGATATGTTCAGGCACATGCAGACCCTGCCGATAAAGTATTTCGATACCCACACCCACGGCGAACTGATGAGCCGTTATACCAATGATATTGACGCTATGAGGAACATGCTGTCACAAAGTTTTGTGCACCTGTTTTCCTCGGGTATTACAGTAATAGGTGTTTTTGTTGCAATGCTTGTTTTAAGCCCTGTGCTGACCATTGTGGTCGTTGCAATGCTGTTTCTGATGATATTTGTAATTAAAAAACTCGGAGCCCAGAGCGGCAAATATTTCAGGGAGCAGCAAACGGCAATCGGCAGTCTGAACGGCTATATTGAGGAAATGATAGAGGGTCAGAAAGTTGTAAAGGTGTTCAACCATGAAGCAAAAGCAAAGGAACAGTTTGACGCACTCAATGAAAAGCTGTTTGAAGCGTCAAAAGGAGCCCATTCCTTTGCCGGTATGCTAAGGCCCATTATGGGTAATCTTTCATACATTCATTATTCCATTACTGCCATAGTAGGTGCAATACTGGCAATAACAACGGGATTTGACCTGGGATCACTGGCGTCGTTCCTGCAGTATACCCGTTCATTTTCACAGCCGATAACCCAGATGTCCGAGCAGTTTAACACCATTCTGATGGCACTGGCAGGAGCGGAACGAATATTTGAACTGCTTGACGAAAAACCTGAAGTTGACGACGGTGTTGTAACGCTGGTTAACGCCGAATTTGATTCATCGGGAAGACTCAGGGAAACAGACCGCAGGACGGGTATATGGGCGTGGAGAATTCCGGAAGGCAGCAGTGCAAAATACGTGCACCTTAAGGGAGATATACGTTTTTCAAACGTTGTTTTCGGATATGAAGAAGGCAAAACGGTACTTAAGAATATAACGCTGTATGCAAAACCCGGTCAGAAAATAGCCTTCGTCGGTTCGACCGGTGCCGGCAAAACCACCGTAACAAACCTTATAAACAGGTTTTATGACATCAATGAAGGTGAAATATTATACGACGGAATTAATATAAAAAACATAAAAAAGGCTGATTTGAGACGTTCATTGTCCATGGTGCTCCAGGATACCCACCTGTTTACAGGTACGGTAATGGAAAATATCCGCTACGGAAGGCTTGATGCGACCGACGAAGAGGTCATTGAAGCAGCAAAACTTGCAAATGCCGACTCATTCATACGGCATCTTCCTGACGGGTATAACACCATGATAACCGCGGACGGAATGAATTTAAGCCAGGGACAGAGACAGCTGCTTGCTATTGCCCGGGCCGCGGTTGCCAATCCCCCGGTTCTTATTCTTGATGAGGCAACAAGTTCCATCGATACAAGAACCGAAGCGCTTATTGAAAAAGGAATGAACAGACTGATGGAAGGAAGAACGGTATTTGTTATTGCCCACAGGCTCTCCACCGTAAGGAATGCCAATGCAATAATGGTTATTGAAAACGGTGAGATTATCGAACGCGGCAGCCATGATGAACTGATTGCACTGGGCGGAAGGTATTATCAGCTTTATACAGGCATGTTTGAACTGTCCTGACATGATAACGGAACAGGGGATTCTTCATTCCCCTGTTTCTCCTTCAATGCCGCTGTCGCAAGAATGAAAAAGAAAGGCATTATAAAATACCTGTACCGGGTCTGGATTTCAATAAGCAAATATACCGTGTAATTCACAAGGATTAAAACGGCAAGGAAAAAAGAGCAGTAATTCTGTGAAACCGGCGTTATCAGCAATATAGCACAGCCGGCGATAATCAAAATATGTAAAAGCATATAAACTGCCTTGTCGAAATATAAAATTCTGCTGATTACATCTTCGTATGTATAGTAAGATTGCCCGTTCCAAACCTGCCTGCTTTTCTGTATATGATTTAATGACCATGAAACGGATTCCATATTGGCCCACATGATTTTGCTCTTTTCCAGGAAAAACGCAGGTGTACTGTTGCACTTTCTCAAAGAATCCGATATGATTCTTACTGCTTCTTTTACCCTGAGCTCCGAATCCCCGATGACAAGTATATAGGCGTTTTTTTCGTTATATATGCCGTTTGATTCGGTATCCAGTCCCAAAACAAACTTCCATTCTTTGTCAGTAAAAGAAATGCACCCAGAACAGCCGCAATTGTAACCAGATAGAAAAATACACTGTAATATTCCGAATGTATAACAGTTTCCGTGTTCTGATACAGAATGACTGACAAAAACACCATTAACAACAGGATTATAATTTTTGACGCTGTATTTGCAATACGGGGCATTATTTCTTCTTTGCCGGGCAAACTGGGTTAATCTCTCCTTTCATATTACCATGTTATGCCAAATACGGTTGTTATTATTCTAACACAATAATTCAATTATTTCCATCAATAAAAAATACAGGAGAATATGGGTTCCTTACCGCGGTCATACAATAAGGCCCACATTCTCCTGTATTTATGCTTTTTTTTGTTTTTCAGCTATTCAAGCCGTCCTATTTTATTAAAGGGAAATAACCTGAAAACCACTCTTCCGGCTATCCTGTCTTTTTCTACCGGGCCGAATGTCCTGCTGTCCTTGCTTGCCCCGGGTAACCGGTTGTCGCCGAGTACATATATGCAGTTTTCAGGAACAACAATATTACTGAATTCACCCGTTGCAAAAGTATCGCCGCCCGTGGTATATGGTTCGTGAAGTTCATTCCCGTCGACAAACACTTTTCCGTCCCGTATTTCAACCTTCTGTCCTTCGGCGGCAATTACCCGTTTTACCGCATAAGTTTTTCCCCTTCCAAGTAAATCGGGTATTCTGACCACAACAATATCCCCTGGCTTTATCTGCCCAAAACGCTGGGTAAGCTTTTCAATTACAAGGATATTATTATCGTCCAGTGTAGGAAGCATCGAGTTTCCCCTGACTATCGTAAACTGGGCTATGTAATTCGTAATTATCAAAGTTATAATAATGGCCAGTGCAATATGCACCAGCCAGTCGATTATTTCCTTTTTTAAAGCATCATTTTTCATTTTCAGTTTTCACCGTCTGAATATGCAGTTCTTCAAGCTGTTTGGCATCCACAAAATCAGGAGCACCCGTCATAAGGCATGAAGAGTTCTGCACTTTCGGAAATGCGATCACATCACGGATTGAATCACATTTTGCCATAAGCATGACCAGCCTGTCAAGCCCGAAGGCCAGCCCGCCGTGGGGGGGTGTTCCATACCTGAAAGCCTCAAGAAGGAATCCGAATCTTCTCTGGGCTTCCTGTTCGGAAATACCGATAATGCCGAACATTTTCTTCTGAAGCTCCTGATCATGGATACGAATGCTTCCTCCGCCCAGTTCAATCCCATTGAGCACAATATCATATGCTTTTGCACGAACTTTTCCGGGATCGGTGTCCAGCAGCGGAATATCCTCGTCCATCGGGGATGTGAACGGGTGATGCTTTGCAACCCATCTCTTCTCCTCGTCATCAAATTCAAGAAGCGGGAACTCTGTTACCCAGAGGAAGTTTGCCTTGTTTTCATCGAGAAGATCGAGTTCTCTCGCTATTTCCAGGCGCAGATGACCAAGGGCGTCAAAAACAACGCTGTTTGTATCTGCCACAAAGCAAATAAGGTCTCCCGGTTCTGCCTGAACCTTGTTGAGTATACCCTGGAGTTCTTCTTCAGTGAGGAATTTCGCAAAGGATGATCTCATGTTTCCTTCCTCAACGGCAATCCAGGCCAATCCTTTTGCCCCGTATGTCTTAACTACATCTGCCAGTGCATCAATTTCCTTCCTCGAAAATCTGGCACCGCATCCCTTTGCATTTATTGCCCTTACGCTTCCGCCGTTTTCAATGGCTCCGGAAAAGACCTTGAATTCCGAATTTTTAACTATATCGCTTACATCCACGAGCTCGAAACCAAACCGTGTATCGGGCTTATCCGAACCGAAACGTTCCATTGCCTCGGCATAGGTCATTCTCGGGAACGGTGTCTCCACTTCAATTCCGAGAGCTTCACGGAATACACGTTTCAAAAAGCCTTCGCATACTTCCAGTACGTCAGGTATATCAACAAAAGACATTTCAATATCTATCTGTGTAAATTCGGGCTGCCTGTCGGCACGTAAATCCTCATCCCTGAAGCACTTGGCTATCTGGAAATACCTGTCGAACCCCGAAACCATCAAAATCTGCTTAAACAACTGCGGTGACTGGGGAAGGGCAAAAAATTTACCCGGAAACACACGGCTCGGCACAAGATAATCCCTGGCACCTTCGGGTGTGCTCTTTATCAGGATTGGCGTCTCAATTTCAATAAAGCCTTTTTCATCAAAATAATCCCGTGCAATTTTGGCCACTTTGTGCCTGAGCATGAGGTTTTTCTGCATAACCGGGCGTCTCAGATCCAGGTACCTGTATTTCAGCCTTGTGGCCTCACCGGTATCCACAACGTCTTCAATATGGATCGGCGGCGTATCTGCCTTGCTTAATATCCTGAGTTCATTGGCTATTACTTCCCATTTTCCTGTTTTCAGGTTTGGGTTTATATCTTCACGGACCTGCAGAACTCCCTTTACGGCAATCACATATTCGTTCCTCAGCTGCAGCGCTTTGGCGTGAAGTTCGCTGTCAAGTTCACTTTTGAAAACAATCTGCAGGAGTCCCGTTCTGTCACGAAGATCGACAAATATCAGCTTGCCGAGTTCCCTTCTTCTCTGGACCCAGCCCATGAGCACAATTTCGCGGCCAACATCCTGATCGCTGACTTCGCCGCACATATGAGTCCGCTTTAAACCAGCCAGGTTTTCCGCCATAATTTCATCTCCTTTAACAATGAAGAATATCGCCAATTATTCGTTCTTGTTTCCCTGCTTATATTTTAACAGTCTGTCGACTATTGTATCTAAATGAATATCCTTACCCTCACCCGTTGACATATTTTTCAGCTCAGCTTTGCCGCTGTCAACTTCGGTATCACCCAGTATAACCGCAAACCGGGCGTTTATTCTGTTCGCATATTTCATCTGGGCTTTAACGCTTCTGCCCATAATATCCTTTTCACACCGTATGCCTGCGGCACGCAGCTTCAGTGCAATGCTTTCGGCCAGCTGTTCAGCTTTTTCGCCTATATACCCGATAAAAATATCCGGACCTTCGGGCTGCGGTATTTCAATGTTCTGACTTTCCATTTCAAGCAAAAGCCTTTCAATGCCAAGGCCAAAACCTATTCCCGGAGTCGGGTTTCCTCCGCAGGCCTCAACCAGTCCGTCATACCTTCCGCCGCCGCAAACCGTACCCTGCGACCCGATGTTTTCCGATACAAATTCAAAAACCGTACGGGTGTAATAATCCAGTCCGCGTACAATTCTTTTGTCTATTGAAAATGGTATATTCATTACATTGAGTTTTTCCTTTACCTTTTCAAAATGCCTGCTGCAGTCTTCGCAGATATAGTCCAGTATTGCAGGGGCATCAGCCAGTTCGCTCTGGCATCCCTCTTCCTTGCAGTCCAGAATCCGCATCGGATTTCTGCTAAAACGATCCCTGCATGTTCCGCAAAGCTTGTCGAGTTTTGCAGCCAGATAATCCTTAAGTATCCTGTTGTATTTACCGCGGCATTCAGGACATCCGATGCTGTTTATGTTCAGCCTGAGATTTTTAATGCCAAGTTCGTTGAAATAAAGGTGTAAAAGGGATATAACCTCGGCATCAGCACCGGGATCGGCGGCGCCGAAAAGTTCCACGCCAAACTGGTGGAATTCGCGGTATCTTCCTTTCTGAACATTCTCATAGCGGTATGCCGTAATATTATAAAACAATTTAACAGGCTGCGGCCATGACGCCATTCCGTTCTGGATATAGCTTCTTACAACACCGGCGGTACCTTCCGGTCTTAATGTAATGCTTCTTCCCGCCTTGTCATTAAATGTGTACATTTCCTTCTGAACAATATCGGTTGTATCACCGACCCCCCGCTGAAACAGTTCGGTATGTTCAAAAACAGGAATACGTATTTCCCGGAACCCGAATCTTTCGGCTATTTCTCTGAATTTTTCCTCAACGTAATACCATTTGTATATCTCATCCGGCAGTATATCCCTGGTTCCTTTGGGCGCACTCGTAAGCATTTGCATCACTCCCATTGAAATAAAGTCATCCGTATTCCGGAACAAAAAAACCTCTGTCCACACAGAAGGGACGAGAGGCATTCCCGCGGTACCACCCTATTTGAAGTATTAACTTCCGCTTTTGTCCTTAACGCAGACCACTCGTGCCGGACTACGGGAAATAATACCTTTCACCCGACAGGCTCCCGGGTGTCCTTTCGCCGTACTGTTATTCCAAAAGCGCTCTCAGTCACGGCGCTTTCTCCCTGTGGACAGAACGGCGACTTCTCCCTTTCATCGCCTTTACCGTATTGATAATGATTATAATTAACCTGTAAGCAGTTGTCAACCGGGATTTACACCAATGAATACAGTCCTGCTTAACTACCCAATTATACTTTTACTTTTATATTATTATCAATTCCTTTGAGTAATTCAGATAGAATCAGTTTACGGATCCCAGAAATGCCAAATTTCCACCATATGTCCGTAACGGTTGCTCTGACGAATACAGATGCGTATTAATCAGACAAATTATTAAGTCCACTGATTAAAAAAAGTAAATCAATTCACCATATTATGGCTAATAATCCTGACGGGTTTACCTGGCCAATTGGTGTGAGCGGGGTAATGAGGGACGGTGCTGCGGCACAATGAGCCACAGAACCGTCCCTCTGCGCATTGTTTTATAAAAAAGCAGGTGGTGGGGGGAAGATACCGCCTGTCATAAACTCTATCTCAACATGGCTTCCAGTTCCTCGGCACCGACATAAAACTTCGGCAACAAATCACCGTCAATTTTGATTCTGCCCGACTTGATTAGTGCCTTGACTGCTTTTTCAGCCCAATCCGAAAGTTCACTGTAATCGTAAAAGCTTGTGAGATCTATATCCGATGCATCTATATCATGCATTTCCCCTGTTATGCATTCCATATTATAAATCATCGTAAACAGCATTTCCCGGGTTAACGGAATATCCGCCCCTATCCGGTTATTCCCGATACCTTTGACAAATCCTGTTTCCTTGGCTTTTGCATAGTATCCTGCATATTCACCGTCGGCATCTTCAAAGTTCTCCGACCAGTTTTCTAAAGGTTCTATGCCGTACGCCTTCATTATTTTTACTATAGCTTCGCCGCGGGTTACGGGTTTTTTAGCCTTTAATGTCAGAATACCGAAAACCGATGTATCCTGCCATGCGTTCCCGGTAATATCATTCCATGTAGCTATGCTCTGGCGCGAACCGTTACTGCCGTCATTTATCTGAACATCAAAGCCAATCTGCATATTGCCTGCGGGTTTGACAGTTTTGAACGGTATTTTTACTTCCACTGTATAGTTTGTTCCTGAAACTTCCGTCGCTGATTCAAACCCGTCGGCTATATCTTCCGGGTTAAATGATGTTTCATTGTCAAAATTAACCCTGTACTGTCCGTCATCATCCTGGTAATACGAGGCTTTGGCATTGTTTTCATCCACAAAAATCTCAACAGAATCCTGTTCCCACTGATTTGCGCTTTCCTTGTCGAGCTGAGTGTCATTCACCTTAATTAAAACGTACAGGTTGTCTTCATCGTATAAAACCCTTGCGGTTCCATAAGCTCCGTTCCACGCAGTCTGATACCTGTTAATCCGAAGTTCAGGAGCCTCGTTCCATACTGCCTCTGCTTTTCCGTCAATTACAGGCGTACCGTAAACCGCAAAGGACCTGCTTGCAGTGGTTGTTTCAGGTTTATGTTCATCAATGAATTTGTCAGGATCAATAACGGCATAATATGCGGGTTTTGCCTTAAGCGCCTTGTCAAACAGCAGTGGATTTTCATCAGCCCTCCAGCTTGAGCCGTCATCCATTCCCCAGAAGGTTACACGGGCGATAATGTCGGAATACTCACGGAAAATATTGAATAACTGTGCGTACAGGTAGGCCTGTGCATTCGCCTCTTTTTCGGTAAGCTGCCTGTTGCTGCCTGCCCTGATATCCAGTTCGCTAATGCTGATTTCCACCCCTAGTTCGGCAAACCTGTTAATCGACAGCTCAACGTTTGCAGGATTTGTGTTTACTGCATAGTGGCCCTGCATGCCGATGCCGTCAATAAGAAGTTTACCGGGATGGGTCTCCTGGTATTTTTCGTTCAGCTCCTTTACCATGTTGTAAACAGCCTGGGCTTTTCTCTGGTTATCAAGGTTATAGTCATTGTAGTAAAGCCTTATATCCCACTCCGGATGATCATCCAGTACTTCCCTTGCAGCAAGGAAAGCCTGTTCCACATAATCTTCACCGATTGCATAATACCACGGGGATTTACGCAGGGACGTCCTCCAGTCGGACGGGTCGGAAGGATTGTCAATTATGGCTTCGTTCACCACATCCCACGAAATAACCCTGTCTCCGAAATGCTCCATTACAGTCCTTATATGGTTTCTCATATTTTCGAGTGCTTCTTCCCTGCTGAGGTAGGTAATATTTCCTCCGTCATCCGATAATATGTTCATCCAGGCCGGTGTTTGCTGGTGCCAGACCAATGTATGCCCGTGTACTTTCATTCCTGCTTCAAGTGCGGCATCAACAAGCTTATCCGCGCCTTCAAACGTGAATTGTCCCTTTTCACGCTGGAGTTCGCCCGGTTTCATTGCATTTTCCGCCGTTACCGAACTAAAATGCTTATTCAGCAGTTCAAATCTTATTCCCTCCAGGTCCTGCAATGAAATTGCGGTTCCTACAAGAAAATCATCCCTGTATACATCCCTTAGGGATTTCAGCTCTTTCTCAATTCCTTCAACCATTAAACCCGTAGGTTCAAAGGTTACGTCGTCAATATAGAATGATGCTTCAGCACTGTCGGGGCTTTCCACGTATATTGTCAGATATCCTTCACCCAGGTTGTTATAACGGTATGTTCCCTCCAGCTGAACCCAGCCGTCACCGGTGGTAACGGTTTTATTCGCAATGTTTACATAGCTTGCCGCGGTGCCATCCCCAATCTGTGTTGACAGCTGAAGCTGTGCCCTGTCGGGGGAAATGAGTTTTACGTAAACCGAAACTTTATACTCCCTGCCTTTTTCCACGTATTTCTCCACACGCAGTGAAGGTCCGTGCCATGTGCTGCCTCTTCCCTCGATCTTCAGCGAGTATTTGCCTCCTTCAGTATGATTTGCTTCATCGGTTACCGTAAGGATTTCGGTACCCGCTCTTCCTGTAAAACCGCATTCGGTATTATCTTCGAAGGTTACAGGTGTAAAGTCTTCGGCAGGAACTTCGGTTTCATCATCTCCTCCGCCCTGCTGACCGGCTTCTTCGGTTATCAATATTTCGCCGATATAAAACGGTACCGATGCCCCTGCGTCATTTGTCTGGATACGCAGACTGACATCACTGCTCATATCCACCGTATAAATACCGGTCAGAGTAAAAGCTTCCCCGGCCTTAATGTCAGTACCGCCCCACCAGCCATAGCTGTTGACGGTCTGAAGCCAGACCTGTGAACCGGCCGGTACAATGACATCGGGATCAACATATCCCATTACCGTAATTTTGTAAGTTTTCCCGTTCTGCAGACCCGTATCACTGAACCTGAAATCAGCGGCATCCCAGTTATTTGTTCTGTTTGATATGTACAAAGCCGCCCCGTCATCGTTGTTCTCAAATACCTTTCCGGTGACATGAGTAAGGCTTGCTCCTCCCGACTGGACTGCTATTCCCTTTCCGTCCTTAAAGCTCTCATGATAAACCGTGGTTTCGGCCTTTGACACCGGAACCATCAACAGCACAAGTGCCAGCACAAGCAATGATGCAGAAATTCTCCTGCAATGATTCATGAAATTCAACAAAATCACCTCCGCAATAATTTTAATGAATATCTTAAAATATCATTCCTTTACGCTTCCTATGGCAAGGCCGTGTATAAAATACCTTTGCAGAAAAGGATAAACCAAAAGTATCGGCACGGCTGTAACAATTGTTATCGCGGCCCGTATGGACTGGGGTGTTGTAACGTTTGAAGCTCCCGCCTGTGCCGCCGCATACGCTCCTCCCGCAGGAGCACGGGATCCCGCAGTCATCGTGCTTGCGAGAAGTTTCTGAAGTTCATACTGGAGCGTCGACAGTTCCTGTTTTGCTGAATTGTACAGGAATGTATCAAACCATGAATTCCATGAACCCACTGCAACGAAAAGGGCAATTGTTGCAAGGGCAGGGATAATAAGCGGCATCACAATCTGCATGTAAATCCGGAATTCTCTTGCGCCGTCAATTCTTGCAGATTCTATCAGGCTTTCAGGTATGGTTTTTATATACGTACGCAGAACTATCAGGTTGAATGCGCTTATTATGTGCGGTATCCAGTATACCCTGAAAGTATTGATCATTCCAAGATTTTTTATCAGCATATAATTTGGTATAAGCCCGGCATTGAAGTACATTGTAAGCACAAAAACAGTCGTAATGAATTTTCTTAAAATGTATTCCTTTCGGCTCAATGTGTAAGCGAGCATCGATGTAAAAAACAGGTTGGTCACGACTATTACTATTGTTTTGGCAACACTTATGTAAAACGCATTGTAAATAGTGTCCATGTTAAACACTACATAGTAATTGTAAAATGTAAATTTTCTCGGAAGTAGGTATATTCCTCCGCGAACCGTATCCATTGCATCATTGAATGACACTGCCAGGGTGTTCAGCATCGGGTAGAGCATTACAATGCACAGAAAAAGCAGATAACATGTATTAAGTGTGGTAAATGTTATGTTTTCTATGTCAACTTTCTTTCTTTTTTTCGCTTTCATGCAATTCACCTGCTATATCAGTTTCTCTTCACCAATGCGGCCGGCAATAAAATTAGCCACCGAAATCAGGATAATGCTTACTACGGATTTGAATATGCCTGCAGCCGTTGCAAGAGAGTAATTCCCCATCTGAATACCGTATTTCAGTACAAAAATATCTATGATTTCAGATCTTTCAACTACCAGGCCGTTACCGAGGAAATACTGAATTTCGAAACCGGCCTCGAGCAACTGTCCTATATTCATTATCAGCAGAACCATAATTGTGGGTTTTATACCCGGCAAGGTTATATGCCACATTTTCTGGTACCTGTTTGCTCCGTCTATTATGGCAGCCTCATAAAGTGTAGGATCTATAGAAGTCATTGCAGCCAGGTATATAATGCTGTTCCATCCCATCTCTTTCCACAGGTGCGAAAATGCCACAATCCACCAGAAATATTCCGGATATGACAAAAACATAATGGACTCTTTTATAATCCCCAGTCTTATCAGCACATCGTTTATTATCCCGCCGCTGGTAGGAACGGCAAGCATTGTTGAAACCAGCCCCGCTACTATAATCCATGACAAAAAGTGGGGCATATATGTAATGTTTTGCACAATGCGCTTGAACTTAATGTTTTTAACCTCGTTTAAAAGCAGCGCCAGGCTTATTGAACCCAGGTATCCGACAAGAAGGGTAAGAAAACTCTGACCCAGGGTATTTCTTACATCCTTTATAAAACGTTCGCCGTTTACTCCGGTAAAAAGTTTTGCAAAATTGGCTAAACCCACCCATTCCTGTTTCCATATGCTTCTGACGGCCGGCTTGTAATTCTGGAACGCCATCGTCCACCCTATTACCGGTACATATGAAAACAGTATTTTGTACAACAGAAGCGGAACACTCATGATAATAAGCTCACGCTGGGCAATAATTGTATCCCATACCGTTTTTTTTCTTTTAGGCTGTGCAAGAGATTTTGTCGCCATATAATACCCCCATATTTTTCAAAAAAGGGGATGGAAAACATCCCCTTTTAAATAAATCATGTTATATTACCTGCCTCCGCCCCAGTTCCTGATTCTTTCCTGGATTCCTGCATTGATGGCATCTTCGTATACCTTTACATTTACCTTCCTGATGGCACTTACATATTCGTCCCAGATAGCGTCAAATTCACTGGGATCAGCCAGGATAGCCTTCGGCAGGTACTGCAGCGCCAGGTCTGTAAGCTGCTGGCTGACTGTCTGTGCATCTTCATCCAGGTAAATGTTCCAGCACGGATAGTATACAGGGTTTTCGGGCGGCTGATTAAGGAAATCTCTCCAGGTCTTCTTGCCATATGCATTCAGGAAGTTCTTGTCGTAATCGCTTAAAGTTTCAAAGAATTCTTCAGGCTGGTCACCGGGGCTGAATGCATTTCCGTCAGAGAAGGTACCCTGGTGCTTCGGAAGCTGATCCATCAGTGCTTCCAGCTTGTTCTTGCTTCTCCAAACAAGATCCTTCTGCTGTTCCCTCTGTTCAGGAGTCCTGTAGAATCTTCCGTTTGCATCAACATGGTAGTCTTCTCCTTCGATACCCCAGCTGAGAATTTTCTGCCATTCTTCGCTCAGCATTGTATTGAGGAATGCAACAGCCTTGTCGGGATATTTGCAGGACACCGAAACACCGAAACCCTGGTTGATATTCATTACATCCCTGTCTGCATAGTAAGGGGTTTTGCCCTCATAAACCGGCATTGTCGATACCCATGTACGCTCATCCCTTCCCTGTGATACAAGGGAATCATGGGCATTACCGAAACTCCAGCGCTGATCGTACATGCCAAGTACGCGTCCGGTGGCAAGTTTAGCCAGATACTGGTCGAGTGTCTGGGTGAATGATTCCCTGTCGACCAGACCTCTTGCATTCATCTGGTTCAGGAATTTATAATATCTCTTGGCAATATCTTTATCTGCAAAAATTGTAGCAACATTGTTTTCATCAACGATAACACCACCATTGTTAGGTGCTCCTGCGAGGTACTGTGGCGGGTTTGTAAGTCCCCACTCTCTTCCGGGAGCACAAAGTATTTCAAAGCCAATTGTAGGCTGGCCGTCGATTGTCGGATATTTCTTCATGTATTCTTCAATCATCTGGAAATATCTTTCAAGCGTCATGTTGTCAAGGCTCGGATATCCCAGTTCCTGAAGCACATGTTTCTGAATCCAGAATCCTGATGCACCATAATGTGTACCGCCTGTAATCTCTCCATAGTAGCGGTTGTAGTTGGGAAGTATGTATATTCTCTTGACTCCGTCGCCCGCATCGGTTGCAAGACGGTTCCAGTAAGGTCTTACATGTTCAAAAAGATAGTTTGCCTTATCCTCGGTCAAATAGTCGTCAAGAGGAATTAAAGCACCACCCATGATAAAGCGATAGTTCAGGTCGGTTGTACCAATCAGATCAGGATATTCACCGCCCGCAAGCATAACGCCTATTTTCTGGTCTGCGGTGTCGGGTGTAATAATTTCATAATTGATTGTAACTCCGAGTTTTTCCTTCAGCAGCTTTGTCAGCTTGTTGTCCGCAGCAGGAGCCGAGAAATTCGTTGTAATCCATACGCTGAACGTTGTCGGATCGTCCGGCGACAGTACAGGCAGCCCTGTTGTCTGTTTACTCTCTCCTGTTTCTGAAACAGTTTGAATGCCGGTACCCTGTGTTCCCTGTTTTGGGGCCGGCTGACAGGCAGTTGCAGTAAGTACAAGCAGCATCACCAAAAGCAGTGAAACAATTTTTTTCATAAAAATCCTCCTTTTCACTTATTTATATTTTAATATAATTTTTCTTTGGACAAAATTAACCGGCCTGAATTTGACGGGTTCAAACTGTTTAGTGTATAATCACTATTGCATATTTAATATATTTTGTACCTTGTATAATGTAAATTATAAAATTCGGGATCATTATAGGACATTTTTACAAGGGGCTGAGCGATATGCTCAAGACAGTCATTGTAGATGATGAACCATCCGTACTTGAAGGTTTGAAAATTTTCGTTGACTGGCAAAAGGAAGGTTATGAAATAGTCGGAGAAGCATCGGATGGTCTGTCTGCCTATCCGGTTATCCGTGAAAAACATCCCGATCTTGTTATATGTGATATACGCATGCCGGGTTTAACAGGTCTCGAACTGCTTGAAAAAATCAAATGCAGTATGTCTCCGATGCCAAAGTTCCTGATGCTGAGCGGCTACAGCGATTTCTCCTATGCACGGAAAGCCATGCAGCTAGGCGCTATAGGTTACCTCACGAAACCCCTGGATTCCGAAGAGTTGTCGGCTGAACTTTCCCGTGCTGCAGAAATTATTGAAAACGAAAAAAGAATTAACCAGGAAAACCTTGAACTTATCCGCTACACGGCAAATCAGCTGTACAACGACATTACAGGTGGGAAACGCAGTGAAAAACTGAAACGTAAGGCCCGTTTTCTGTTTGACATACCTGTGAATGCAAAAGTGCGGCTCATACGTTTTATAACCACGTCGAATACCAGGTTTTCCCCTGACGGAAAAATATACGACCTGTTTCTTGATATCACCGGGGTAAAAAATGAGAACTGTATTTTCTACAACGGCAACGGAAGTTTCATTCTTATAATGAATGACGGCATGGAATACTTTCCGGAATATACCGAACTGGCAGATAAACTTAAAAGAAGTTTCAGTCACATAAATCCCGTTGATTTCGGGTTACACAGTTTCAGCGCGCTCATAAGCGGAGTATCCGGCGGGGAACTGTCCGAAAGTATTTGCATCTGCGGTAATCAGCTCGAACAGCTTTACACGTACTATCTCCTTCAGCCTGAAAACAACGTGGTGTGTTACGAAGAGCTTCACCTGAAACCGGTTTTCCGGGACCAGATAACAAAGGCCGCTACCGTCCTGCCTGAACAGCTTTTTGAAAAAATCACGGACGCAATAAAAGGAAAAAATTACGCTGATGTTGTCAGAGCCGTAGATAATTTCTTTGACGAGCTGGGTAGAAACACAGCTTCAACACTTGGTAACCTGGTATGCCTGTACAGGCTTGCAGGTATCCTCGGAAAAATGGCTTCTTCGTATGGGGTTGAAGCAGGCAGCCTTATTCTGGACTTCATAGACGCCATCGGAAACATGCCTAACGAATGCAGGAAATTCGCAGTATCATTGTGTACATACATTTTTGAACAGATAAACCGCAATGCGGAAAAATCATTAACATTGCTTGAAAGTGAAATAATGGATTATGTCAAGTCAAACTGTTGCAGGAAAAATATAAGCATACAGAGCATATCGGAAAAATTTTCCATTTCCCCGATGATTGTCAGCAGGATTATCAAAAAGAAGACCGGACAGAAATTCAACGATTACATAAATTTTCTTCGTATAGAACACGCAAAAACCCTTTTTGCAGGAAGCAACATGAAAATTACAACAGTCTGCGACGAAGCGGGCTATTCGGATTACGGATACTTTGTGAGAAAGTTCAAGGAACTGACGGGGATTCTTCCGTCAGACTATAAAAAGAAATTCTCTTGAACAAGAAGGAGTTACCCATGAAAAATTTACTCCATTTACTTGACAATGTCAGTATAAGGCGAAAATTTATCATGGTTTACATAATTGGGTTGTGTGTTCCCTTCGTAGTCGGAGCAATTGTCTGGATATCATTTACATCCCGGGAAATAAGGCAAAACACCACTCATTACCTCGATCAGTCCTTTGAAAAGATCGCCGGCAATTTTGTCATTTTAACACAAACTGCCGTCAACGTGGCAAACCAGATTAATGCCGACGTAAACCTTCGCCAGGATCTTTCCAGGAAGTTTTCAAATCCTGTTGAGCATTATGAAATCTACTGGTTCTTCCTCAGAAACCGTTTTAACATGTACCTGGTCAGTAACCCCGACATTGCATCAATAACTCTGTATATTGACGATCCCGATTTTATCAATGTTGACCATTTTCGCGTACTGGATGATTCAACAAAGCAAAAGGAATGGTATATCCTGGCCTCGTCCGACAGTTCGGACTTTACCGTTTATCCTTACTCCACAACTATAACAATTACCCCTCCGCAAAACAGGGTTACGCTGATCAGAAAAGTCCGTTCACCGGATTTTCTGGATAACGCGGTGAACTATCTCCATATTGAACTGAAGCTGGATCGTATAATTGCAGAACTGAATACCGAAGGCGAAAGCATTGATACTTATCTGACTTACGGCGACAACAGGATTTTCTGGGGTACTCAGCATACCAATACAAACAGCGATTCGCGGTTTCTCAGTCTCCCGTCCGGAAACAAGTATTTTATTCTCTATAAATCCATAGGCGCCGCCCCTTATTTCAGTGACTGGAAGATATACGGAATCTTTGACAAAAACCAGATTAACAGGAGACAGATTATCGTTTCGGCATACATACTGCTTTTAACCCTTTCAATGGCCGCACTGTCTGTTTTTATTATCTGGTCTGTCTTAAATTCAATGCGCTACAGGCTGATTGCACTGTCAACCCATATGAAAAAAGTAGGAGAAGACTATTTTGAACCCCTAAGGCTGGAAAATGCGGGCAATGATGAAATAGGATGGCTGATAATGGTCTTCAACAAAATGATAACCGATATAAATGAACTTATAAATGTTGTATACAAGCTGGAAATGCAGAAAAAGAGCATGGAAGTTGAAAATATCCGGGCTAAATACAAGTACCTGCAGGCGCAGGTTGATCCGCACTTCCTTTTCAACACGCTGAACGCCATACTCGTATCCTGCGTCAAAAATAACTATACAGAACTGTCAGGCGTTATTTCAAGCCTTTCAAAGCTACTGAAGAGGCTTCTTACCCCGGGGAATGATTTTATTCCGGTTAACGAGGAATTTGATTTTATTGAAAAATACCTGGCAATTGAAAAATTCAGGTTCGGAGGCAAATTTGAATATGAAATCATCATAGCCCCCGAAGTAATTGAATCGGGTTTCCTTATACCGAAAATGAGTATTCAGCCCATAGTGGAAAATGCATGCAAACACGGACTTCAGCCGTCAATGGATGATAAGCGCAGACTGTCGCTTACTGCCGGAATTGAGTCCGGTGCCCTTGTAATATCCGTAAGGGACAATGGTGCAGGCATGGATAAAAAACAGGTTGACGAAATTCTCAGCAAGCTCAAAAATCCGTATTCCGAAATTGAACCTGTCGGTACAGACTGTGAAACAGGAAACGGTGTGGGAATTCAGAATGTTTACAGGCGTATGCTTATGAGCTATGACAAAAGATTTCATTTTTCAATCAACAGCACGCCGGGCCAGGGTACCGAAATCATAATGCGGGTCGACCGTGAGTAGGGTTCACGCCTTTTTCAAACTGTTCGAATACCTCTCATAAAACTGGGTGGGCTTGATGCTGGCAATCTTCTTGAAATTTGAAAAAAAATTGTTATAGTTTTTATAGCCCACAGCATAAGCAATGTCATTCAGTTTCATATCGGTTGTACGGATTAGTTCCATTGCCCTTTTGATTCTTACCTGGTTTATGTATTCGTTAATACTTAAGCCAAACTGTTTTGCAAAGGTTTCTCCCAGGTATCCTGCCTCCATAAATTCCATTCTTGCAAGGGACGATACCTTCAAATCCTGGCTGTAATTTTCGTCTATATAGGATTTTACCCTGTACAGGTAGCTTTTCGAGTTTACTTTCCTGTTTTCAAGCATCAATTTTATTATTTTCGAAAGTATTCCCTCAATCTGGTTTTTCAGATCTGCCAGGCTTAATTCATCGCTCATTTCTTCCGGCAGTATGAAATTGATCCTGATATTATTATCATATGCGGTGCGTAGTATGTGATAAATACAGCTGCTTACAATAACCCGGGCTTCCGGCAGGCTTATGTCTCTTGATTCTATAAAACTGAACAGCTTATCTACCAGTTTTCTTGCATTCTGGAAACTCATGAGCTGAAGCGCATGGGTAAGTTCTTCATCAAAACCGTCCCATGTAAATTTCCATGCTTCTTTCTGTATTTCACCTGAACCGTTTTCATTTTCCCCGTGCAGACTGCGGCTCTTTCTGAATCTTTCAATTTCCTCCTGCGTTAATCCGTATTCCGCCAGAAACATCCCATCAAGTTTGGTCTTTATTTCCTGCAGAACCGAAATAATTTCATCCCTGTCAAGGGGTTTCAGAATGTAATGGCTTACGCCCTGGCGAATAGCCTCCTGGGCATATGCAAATTCAGAATAACCGCTCAATATGACAAACACAATATCCAGGTTCATTCTGCGTACTTCGTCTATCAGATCCAGTCCGCTCTTAAAAGGCATACGGATATCCGTTATAAGCAAATGAGGGCGGTGTTCTTCAACCTTAAGCAAAGCCTCCTGGGCATTCTGGGCCTCTGCGCAAATTTCAAAACCTACCGTGTCCCAGGGTATCATTATTCTTAATCCTTCAAGTACAGAAGGTTCATCGTCAACAATCAGTGCTTTGTACATTGAACAAACCTCCCGTCAGAAACCTGAAGACACCCCGTTCAGAACGTTATTTTATTTCGGATACCAGTTCAATTCCGTTAATGCTCATATTGTATAATGCCATGATATGCGTCAGTTCAGCATCATGAAGACCCAGCTCATAGGTATCTACTGTGTTGACCGGAACAATTACCCTTGATTTTCTGTTCATTGTATTGAACCAGGTCTTTAAAGTTATTGCAAACTGCTGGACGCAAATATCGGTGCAGACGCCGGTAACTATGAACGTATTGATTTCCTTGTTCTGTCTTAGCCATTTCTGAAATTCTTCTTCAAGAAAACCGTTCGTCGAATTTTTGGGTATAAGGGTATAACCGCCTGTTTTCCTGATTTCATCAACAATTTCGCTTTCTGAAGTACCTCTGAGGCAGTGTACGGGATAGGAACCGAATTCGGGAGACTCACCGGTATGATTGTCAGCAAAGGCGATCTTTCCAATTTTAAATTTGTCGCATGCTTCTGACAGCCGTACAATTTCCGGAATCAGTGCTTCAGCACGGGGACTTTGCAGCGCCCCTTCCCTTACAAAGCCGTTTATCATGTCTATTATTACAAAAGCAGTTTCTTCAGGATTCAAATCAGACAGGCTGATTGACGGAAGTTTTTCAATCATGTCATATATTTGTTCCAGTGCATTAACGCTTTTCGTGATAAAATCCTTTTTACCTGTTCTCATTCTATCACTCCATTCAAAAAAATAAAAACCTGTGACTCTTTATAAAGCAAAATATACACGAATGAAATGTCCTGTTTGGGGATTACTTATTTTTTCCCTTATATAACTAATTTTAAAACAGGTTTATTTCATGTCAAGCTGTTTGGAATCCATTTCCATGTTATTTATAATGGGTATAAAAAAAGCGGGGATTTTTCCCCGCCAATAAACTTTATTTCAAAAGGCTCTTTCTGTATTTTTCGCTTTCCCAGTTTTTGATGAAATCGGTTTCCCTGCTGCCCATAGTTTTTATTTTCAGGTTGTTTTTCATAATGTTCTCCACAACGTATATAAACCCTGTCAGCGTTTCTTCCATCGTAAGCGCTTCTTTTTCATTGGTTTTGTATATTATTTCGCCCGTTTCTGTATTTATGTTCAGTTTATTGTCAGAACCGTTTACAGAAATATTGCCGCCAAGGTAAACCATCTGATCGGGATAAAGAACGGTATTGTCGAAGAATGAAGCATCCATGTCCCTGCCCCTGAAGTATTCCTTCAGATATTGGGTTCTGCTCCTGTAAGTCCCGTCCTGAAGCGGTTCAATGGCTACCTCGGGAAACGGCTCGGAAATACTGAAGTAACCGCGTATTGTATCCAGTACCTCTTCATGCAGCCTTATGCATGCATCCGCATCGTCGTCAGTTACCACGAGTCCGTGGTTTTCCATAAAAATGACCTTCGGGAAAAAGCCCTTTTCGGATATATGTTTATTTACCTCTTTCATAATCGCCAGCGTAAGCATAAAGCCGGGATTGATGTACGGGATCCAGACAAAACCGTAATCCTTTCCGCTGAAGATTTTTTCCACAAGTTCCCTGCCGTTTTCACTGCAGCATATTATATTTGCATAAACAGGATGGGTATGAATTACACATTTCAGCAGAATGGAATGGAAACCCGCCTCGACCGACGGCCTTAAAGGCTTTAACCCCTCCAGCGGCACAATATTTGAGCGGACAAACTCGCCGCTTTCCTTTTCATAATCCATATCTTTGGACAGATCAGCCTGTTCATGGTACTCTTTTATGTTCTTATAATTAACCACAACGAAACCGTCTGTCATTGTTATTTCCTTAAGTTTGTAACCCGATGCCTTAACAGCCATAAGTGTGTCATCAAGTTTTACCGACGTATTTCCTCCGCCGCCCTGCACAAGGTCGGGGCTCTTCCCCGCAGCCTGGGATATTCTGACCAGGTCTTTCAGCTGTTCATTATACATAATTCCCGAATCCTCACTTTCTTAATGACAATACCTCTTCTTCGTATTTCCTGACATCTTCCATCCAGGCCGTGCCAACGGGTACGTTGTTCTCAGCACAGTACTTGTTCCATACCGCAGCAAACGGCAATGTCCTGAACTCTTCCATCAGCGCAAGCCTGTTGCCGAGATTGCCGCTTTCTTCTGCTTCAACAAGCAGATGGGTGGGTTCGAGCAGCGAATACATAATTGCCTTCAGTGCAGCCCTTGTTCCGGTTACCCATGCAGTGATCCTGTTGATTGAAGCATCGAAGAAATCCAGTGCAATATGAACCTTGCCGTATGCGTTGCAGCGTTTAATTTCCTGTGCTATTGCCAGGGTATCATCATTGAGAATGACAACATGGTCGCTGTCCCAGCGTACGCCGCGGCTTACATGCAGCAGCAGCTCATCCTTGTATGTCAGGAGCGAAGAAATCTTGTCGGCAATTGTTTCGGTCGGGTGGAAGTGTCCTGCATCAAGGCAGAGAATTACATCGTCGCGGTTCATTACATACCCCATATAGAATTCATGGGACCCCACAACATAGCTTTCTGAGCCTATTCCGAAAAGCTTTGATTCCACTGAATCTATCAGGTATTTACTGTCGTATTTCTGTTCCAGTATTTCATCAAGGGATTCCTTCAGTATACGGCGTTTGGTTATCCTGTCTGCCGGCAAATCCTTCGAACCGTCCGGAATCCATATATTGTTGACACTTGGAGAATTCAGCGCCTTTCCTATATCTGCCGCAATTTCCCTTGAACGTTTGCCGTGTTCAATCCAGAACCTGCGAATCTTTTCATCGGGATTCGAAAGGGTGAAACCCGAATCTGCAAGGGGATGAGCAAAGAAAGTAGGATTGAAATCAATTCCGATGCCTTTTTCCCTGGCCCAGTCTATCCAGCGTTGGAAATGCTCTGCTGTTATTTCGTCACGGTCGACTTTTTTTCCGCCGAACTCTGCATACATTGCATGGATGTTTACCCTGTGTTTTCCCGGGATCAGACTTAAAGCCTTATCCATGTCCTGCCTTAATTCATCACCGTTACGGGCTCTCCCCGGGTAATTTCCCGTAGCCATTATCCCGCCGCTTGACGTTCCGCTGACATTTTCAAACCCGACAACGTCGTCGCCCTGCCAGCAGTGCAGCGAAACAGGAATTTTTTTCATTTCTTCCATTACTCTGTCTGTATCAACACCATAGGCTGCATATATTTCCTTAGCAGCATTGTAATCCTGTTCAATCCTGTCCCTGTTATACAAATACATAATAACCCTCCTCGTAATTTTAATATCGTCGCATGCAAGAGGCGCGGAGGCAGCCCATTCCATAAATGTTTAAAGCGGATAGGCAATGGTGGTCATCAGGGCCATTTCAGCCTGGGTTGTATCCATACGGCTGTACTGTACTATGATTTCCACATCGCTTTCCACCATCATTGCATACGGCACATCCATGGGAACCCCGTTTCCGTCCTTGTCTTTCAGCTGGTCCATTCTGATGTGATTTGTTCTTTCCGCACCGCAAAAAGCCTGAAACCCCGTCATTTTTTCCCTGTCTTCAAAATAAAGGGTAATTGAGATATGCGCGTCTTCCTTGTTGGGATTGAGAACACAGATAGCTTCATGACTTTTCATTTTTCCGGAACTTGTTGACGGGTAATAACCATCGGGGATAAACCAAACCTTTGAACCATACTTACCGCTCATCGGACACACCTCTTTCTTTATGACATAGTTTTACCACTATAATCTTATCATAATTAAAATTCTTTCAATAATCATTGGTATATGTTATTATTTTTTTAGGTAATCGACTAAATCCGGTATTACAACTTTAATTACAGACTCCGTTCTTGCAGGCAGGTACAAAATGAGAATTGATTCGGTTCCGGTACTGACAGGAAAAAGCCTGTTCAGGGAAAATGAACTGGTATATGTTAATCGTTCGGACGAGCTTAAGGAATTCAACGGAATCATGCATAAACATGATTTCATTGAGATTGCCTATGTTATTTCCGGAAAAGGCCTGCATATAGTCGGGGACAGGAAATACAACACCGGCAAGGGCGATCTTTTCATAGTCAATTACGACATTCCCCACGGTTTTTTCCCCGATCCCGGGGACGGCACCGAACCGGTTGTTTACAACTGCGTTTTCATGCCCAATTTTCTTGACTCTTCGCTTATAGGAAGCATGTATTTCCAGGATATTTTCTCATCATTCCTGTTCAAATCGTTTTTCCCTGAAGAAAGCTCAAGGAATGCGGACTTAAGCCTTAAAGGAACCGAATTTCATGATATCGGCGATTTGTTCCATAAAATGTACGAGGAATACAAGAACAGGAACAAGGGCTACCTTGAAATTATCCGCGCCTATCTTATTGAACTGATTGTGAAAATACTGAGACTTATGGACAAAAGCAAGCAAAGCCATATATCTCTGCAGAACCAGCGCCTTGTTTACCAGGCTGTTGAATATCTCAGGAAAAACTATAATTCAGAAATCAGGCTTGAGGAGCTTGCCGCGAAGTCGTTCATCAGCAAGAATTATTTCAGCCGGCTTTTCAAGGAAGTGACAGGCATCAACTTCACCGACTATGTTCAGAACTTAAGAATTGACGAGGCCTGCAGCCTTTTGAAGAGTACCGATATGAAAGTTACCGACATAGCTCATCATGTCGGTTTCAAGGACATGAAATTCTTTTATGAAGTCTTCAAAAAACTCACCGGGAAAACTCCCGGCGAGTTCAGGAAAAGCTGATTTTATCAATGGCCTGTTCGGCCATGTACGAACTTCTTACCAGAGGACCTGAAGCGACGAACAGAAATCCCAGTTCATAAGCTTTTTCCTCGTAAGCTTTAAACTGATCAGGGTGTATATATTCAACCACGGGATGGTGTTTTGCCGACGGTGCGAGATACTGCCCTACAGTCAGGAAGTCACAGTCAGCCTCGCGCAAATCCCGCATTACCGATATAACCTGTTCTTCTGTTTCACCAAGCCCGACCATTATACCTGATTTCGTATAGATTGATTTATCCAGTCTCTTTACATTTCTGAGCACATTCAGTGATCGACGATAGTCAGCCTGTGGGCGTACTTCGGAATAAAGATCCGGAACGGTCTCCACGTTATGGTTTATAATTTCAGGACGGGCTCTGACCACTTTTTCCAAGGCCTCAATATCCCCCTTGAAATCTGGTATTAAAACCTCTATTGTAACCTTCGGCGCAGCGTTCCTGATGGCCTCTATTACTCTTGCAAAATGTCCAGCTCCGCCGTCGGGAAGATCATCACGGGTTACCGACGTAATTACCGCATGCTTAAGCCCCAATATTTTCACAGCCTCAGCCACGCGTTCGGGTTCATTTTCATCAACGGGCTGCACCCTGCCTTTTGTAACATTGCAGAAAGTGCAGTTTCTCGTGCACACACTTCCCAGGATCATAAACGTGGCCGTCTTCCTTCCAAAGCATTCACCGCGGTTGGGGCAGGCCGCTTCATCACAGACTGTATTCAGATGAAGATCCTTAAGCATGCCTTCAACAAATTCAAGTCCTTTAACCGAGTGTGCCTTAACACGCAGCCACTCAGGTTTTCTTTTTATATCCATAACATTCCTCCTGATTATTCCATGAAATCAACAAAATTTGGGGTAACACCGAAATTCTCACAGAATACCTCGGCAGTTCTTTTGAAAAGTATGCCCATATCCTGTTTCCGGCCTGTCAGCTTTTCAAGAGATGTTACTCCCCTGTCGGTAAGACCGCAGGGTACTATCCAGCTGAAATGGGAAAGATCGGTATTGACATTGAATGCAAAACCGTGCATTGTAGTCCACCGCTTTACCTGGATTCCTATTGCGGTTATCTTGTCGTTGCCAACCCAGACTCCGGTATATGTTTTGTCTCCTCTGCCGGCAGTAATGCCGTAATCGTCCTTTAAAAGCCTTATAAAAGTATCTTCAATTTTTTCGACAAAATTGTGGATATCCCTGCCGAAATGTTTAAGGTTCATAACCGGGTATCCTACAATCTGGCCGGGACCATGATATGTAACATCACCGCCGCGGCTTACCTGAACAACCGAAACACCCATTCTCTGAAGTTCTTCTTCAGGAATCAGAATATTTTCTTTTTTACCCCTCACACCAAGAGTTATAACGGGAGGATGTTCAACCAGAAATAAAGTATCCCTTTCATCTTCATATGATACCTTTTCCCATTTCCTGGTCTGAATTTCAAGTGCCTTTAGGTATTCCATTCTTCCGAGGTATATAACATCTATATCCAAGCAAAATGCCTCCAGTACATAAAAACACAAAACAAAATATTGCTTTATAATCCTCAATTGGATTGAAAGCTGTGAACTGCAAAATCCGACCATAATATTATATTAAGCTATTTTAAGCATTAATTCAACAAAACAGGTTTTGGTGAAAACGCCATGTGAAATAGAAGGGGACGGTTCTCTTTTCTTGCCTTAGACAAGAGAACCGTCCTCTTGTCTTCGTCTTCTCTTTTTTCTAATATCCAAGTGATTCAAGGCGCGCTTTTTCTTTTTCTATAAACTCTCTTATGTATTCGGGTGTATCCTCTGTACTGTCATCATATACCTGGAATGTTCCATCCCGCATAAGAAGGTAATTTACCGTCTCTTGCCCGACATCCCTCCTTAAGAATACAAAGGAACTTCCACTGTCGCCAAATCCCGAAAACCGAATTCCATGCGGAGGATCATTGTCAAGCAGTATGATTTCCGTGCCGTCATCCTCAATCTGAATAACACGGTCCCCTGCGTATTCCTCCTTTACGTAGTTATCATCATATGTTAAAACAACAGGCCTCGAGTCCATCATGAAATACACCACATCCTTTACGGGGCGTGAAGTGACCTGCCTTAAGCGGTGTGTTTCCATGTCAAATATATATAAACCCGCACTGCCGTAAAACTTGTTATACCAGTCAAACCAGACCGTTTTTTGTGAATGTCCGTCATGGTTCGGTATGGTATACTAATCGGTTACGCTGCCGCTGACTGCATCCATACATGAAATAACGGTTTTTTCTTCAGCTATATGTTGGAGGATAATGGATTTTCCGTCGAAATAAAGTATTATTGACCCAGTATCACAATCATGGATATACAATCCGTCTTCGAGAAAAACAAAAAGCTTGTTTGTTCCCGTAATCGCAAGGCTGTTTTCTGCTGCAATAAAAACGCTTTCATTTGCATAGGGCTCTTTTCCTTCCCACAGGTCAGTCTGTGATAATACAACGGTAATTTCGCTGCCGTCGCATTTCCACAGTGCCCCCCGGTGAAGCACACCATCACCGCCGTAATCCACATATTCCTCCATGAGATAATCAACACCGTTAACCGTTCCAATATAGTCCAGACCTTTACAGGTGGCGCTTTCAAATTCACCACTCCATAATACCTTCAATGTTTTGGCATCTATTCTGAAGAGCTTTACGACTTTATCCTCAATCACCCGGCTTGCATAAAGATAATCCAAATCGCTTTCAACTGAATTCGGACACAGGTACAGGTTTTAGTACGTGAAGAAGCGCTTATCCTGGATTTTGAATATCTTTGCTAGAAACGCAATTTCACAACTCTTTATCTTGGCTGAAAAAATCAGGTGTCCTTCAGATACAACAAAAACATGAAAAAACCCTTGCAACCTACGCTGCAAGGGTTTTGGTGACCCATCGGAGACTCGAACTCCGGACTCCTTGATTAAAAGTCAAGTGCTCTACCTCCTGAGCTAATGGGTCATACATTGGCTGGGATGGCAGGACTCGAACCTACGCATGCCAGAGTCAAAGTCTGGTGCC
>ENA-UPSB01000260-UPSB01000260.1-bioreactor-metagenome-genome-assembly--contig:-NODE-260-length-94561-cov-19.631611_pt1 | contig 94561 bp, 71 predicted proteins | sample MGYA00238182_ERZ773286 | MGnify/ENA primary metagenome ERZ773286 (study PRJEB29026, sample SAMN07631240) | bioreactor metagenome | isolation source: Switchgrass digestor | place: USA: Dartmouth... | reverse complement strand
ATGCGGCTGTTAACCGCAGGGTCGTAGGTTCGAGTCCTACTTGAGGAGCCAAAAAGAACTTATCATTTGATAAGTTCTTTTTTTGTTTGTTTTTACAATTATATAAAAATAGATTATTTTATATAAACATAAGGGATTAATTCCATGTTTGAGATTATATAATCAAATAATCATCTGAACTTTTAGCAAGAATAATTATTACTTATATTATATTTTATTAATTAAATACGTTATGTAGAGTTATTTATAAAAAATATAAGATATATCAGCAAAAGGATAGAGTATTTAACATAAAAAAGGGTTGAATAATTTTATATTATGTTAATAATTATTTCCTGATTAAACTATTGTATAGAAGTGTGGGTGATATTTTGATGATTAGCAAAAATTCGATTAAATATTTATTGATACTTATAAATATGTTAATTTTAATATCCGGATGTTCTGCAAAAAAACAATATAACAGAAACATAGATTTGACAAAGCTTCAGTATGAAGATACTGTGGAAATTAATGATAATGACAGTAAAATCAATACTAAAGTTAAGGATAACTTACGCTCTTCTACAAAAGACACAAAAAATCCAATTACTAATGATAATCCAAAAAAAGAAACTGTTTATAAAAAAGTCAAAGCATTATATCTTACAGGCTGGACTGCTGGTAATGAAGATAAAATTAATTATTTTATTGATTTGGCAAATAAAACCGAAATAAACGCATATGTTATAGATATTAAAGATGATGATGGTTATGTAGCTTATCAGTCTCAGCTGGAACAGGTTAAAAGTGCAAATACATGGATTCAAAAATACAACGTAGATTCAGTTATCAAAAAAATGCATGATAACGATATTTATGTAATCGGAAGATTAGTATGCTTTAATGATCCGAAGTTTTCTGCAGTACGGCCTGATCTTGCCATAAAGAAGAGTGAAGGTTCTTTATACAGGGACAATAGGAATCACACTTGGCTTAATCCATACAAAAAGGAATCATGGGATTACTTGATAAATTTAGCAAAGGAAGCAGTAAACAGAGGATTTGATGAAATACAATTTGATTATGTCAGATTTCCCAGTGATGGAAATCAGTCTTTAATTGACTATGGAGTTAATGGAATAGAAAAACATAATATAATAAGTGAGTTTCTGGAATATGCAAAGCAACAGCTTGTTGATGTTCCTGTCTCTGCTGATGTCTATGGTATTATATGTGAAAGCCCGGGAGATACGGAAAACATAGGACAATATCTAGAGATTACAGGTAAAAACATAGATGCAATTTCACCTATGGTATATCCTTCACATTATGCAGTTGGACAGGTTGTTAACGGTGTTAAATATGCGAAGCCCGATCTTGAACCTTACAGTGTAGTATACAATACATTGATAAAAGCTAAGGAAAGATTATCAAAGGTTGAAGGCTACAATGCCAAAGTCAGGCCTTATCTACAGGCTTTCACGGCAACATGGCTTGGAAACGGATATTATCAACGTTACGGGGCAGAACAGATAAAGCAGCAAATAAAAGCTGTATATGATGCGGGATATGATGAATGGATATTATGGGATCCGGCAAATAAGTATCCTGAAGAAGCATTAATGCCGGAATAATAGCTGTGCATTGATGCAGTTGTTTAATAAGTTTATACAGTTTTTTAGTAAATTTGCTTAGACGGTTTATTAATTACAAGATTAGGTATATAATTTTATAAGTCATTTAATTTACCAGTTACAGGGGGTGTAAAATTTGCTTATTAAGGATAACGATGTAATACTTTTTATTGGAGACAGTATAACGGATTGCGGCCGTAAAAGAGATGAACCTTACGATTTGGGAACCGGATATCCGAATCTTATATCGCCATGGTTTGCAGCGGCGCATCCTGAAATGAATGTTACTATATTGAACAAGGGTATAAGCGGCAACAGGGTCAGAGATCTTCAAAAACGCTGGGATAAGGACTGTATAGATTTGAATCCTGATATAGTATCTATATTAATTGGTATCAACGATACTTGGAGAAGATATGACAGAAATGACCCCACATCGGCGGAGGAATTTGAAATTGCATACAGAGATATTTTAACTAGAACAAAAGAGAGGACAAATGCGAAGATAATACTGTTAGAACCGTTTGTTCTACCTTTCCCTGAAGACCGTAAAGAATGGAGAGAGGACCTTGATCCGAAGATACATGCAGTAAGAAAGCTTGCATGTGAATTCAAAGCTATATTAATACCTTTGGATGGGATTTTTGCCAGGTATTCTGTTTATAAACCCTTTGATTATTGGACAAATGATGGAGTCCATCCAACCAAGAAAGGCCATGCGGTAATCGCAAAAGCATGGATGGAAGCAACCGGTATACTTTAATTAACTATATATAGATTTACAGAATTCAAAAGATTATTATCATTATTTATGGTAATAATCTTTTTTATATTATGATTATATAAAATAATTAGATTTAATATTAAAATCATAAACTTTTATTTATTTGCAGTGATTAATATCGATCGATTTGTTAAATTACTTAATAATGAAGGATTTATACAGTAATTACAGTAAATATGTTTCAAATGAGGAACTTTATACAAGAACAGTAATAGTGGTAAAGCTAGTTTACACTTTATTTACATTTATGAAATATATCATAAAACGCACTTATATCGCTATATTCAGTAGATGTATTTTTACAGTTTTATATACTTGCTTTATAAGTTTTATCGCAAATATTGACATCAATTTCTGTAATGATACAATATAATGTGGTTGTTTAAATTAAAACATACTAAATATAGTTTATTTTTAAATATAAGGAGGCCACTTATGAGTCTATCAGAAAACGCCATAAAAGTACTTGAGAAAAGATATTTTGCAAAAGATGAAAACGGCAATCTTTTGGAAGATGCGGAAGGAATGTTCAGAAGAGTAGCTAAAGCCGTTGCAGAAGCAGATTTAAAGTATACAACACCTGATGCAGTAAAAGATATTGAAAATCAGTTCTATGATATGATGTATAGTCTGGAGTTCCTACCCAATTCACCTACTTTAATGAATGCAGGAAGGCCTCTGGGCCAGCTTAGCGCATGTTTCGTACTGCCTGTAGAAGACAGTATGGAAGCCATATTTGAAGCAATAAAAAATGCTGCACTTATACATAAAAGCGGTGGAGGTACAGGATTCAGCTTTTCAAGGTTAAGACCGAAAGGGGCTTCTGTAAATTCTACCGGCGGAGTGGCAAGCGGCCCAATCAGCTTTATGAAAGTATTTAATGCTGCTACTGAAGCAGTAAAGCAGGGTGGTACAAGAAGAGGAGCAAATATGGGAATACTTAGGGTTGACCATCCTGATATACTGGAATTTATAACGTGTAAAAGCGACAATTCGGAAATAACGAATTTTAATATAAGTGTGGGAATAACTGAAGAATTCATGAAAGCAGTAGAAAATAACAAAGACTATAACCTTATTGATCCTCATGACGGAAAAATTGCAGGCAAGCTTAATGCCGCAAAAGTTTTTAACCTGATTGTGGAGATGGCGTGGAAGAACGGAGAGCCAGGTATTATATTCCTTGACAGGCTCAATAAGGATAATGTAACTCCCGAGCTTGGAACGATTGAAAGCACAAATCCATGCGGTGAACAGCCTCTGCTTCCATATGAAGCGTGCAATCTTGGGTCCATAAATTTGAGCATCATGGTTAAGAAAAAGGGCAGCAAATTAGAGATAGATTATAACAGAATTGAAAATACTGTAAAGAAAGCAGTTCATTTCTTGGATAATGTTATTGAGGTAAATAAATATCCCCTTCCCGAGATTGATAAGATGACCAGAGGTACCCGTAAAATCGGGCTTGGCATAATGGGATGGGCTGATTTGCTTTGCAAGCTTGGCATACCGTATAATTCACAGGATGCTGTAAATCTTGCTGAAAAAGTAATGAAGTTTATTCAGGATAAATCAAAAGAAGCTTCCATGGAGCTTGCCGAGACAAGAGGAGTATTCCCATATTTTGATAAGAGCATTTATTCAGATAAAGGAATGAAAATAAGGAATGCAACTACAACGACAATAGCGCCTACAGGTACGCTGAGCATAATCGCAGGTGTTTCCAGCGGAATAGAACCGATATTTGCTTTATCATATATAAGAAATGTAATGGATAATGATGAATTGATCGAAGTAAATCCAATATTTAAAGAAGTTGCTATGAATCAAGACTTTTATTCTGATGACCTCATGAGAAAAATAGCGAAAAAAGGAACAATCCAGGGCATACCTGAAATTCCCAAAAAAGTACAGGAGGTTTTTGTTACATCCCATGATATTTCACCTGAGTGGCATGTCAAGATGCAGGCTGCTTTCCAGAAGTATACGGATAATGCGGTATCAAAGACAGTTAACCTCAGACATGATGCAACTCTGGATGATGTCAGGGAAGTATTTTTAAATGCTTATACAGCTAATTGTAAGGGTGTTACAATATATCGTGACGGAAGCAGAGATTTGCAGGTTTTGAATATAGGCAAGGTAAAAGGCAAAGACAATGAAAAACAGGCTCCGGAAGAAAAAGAAGCACCTTCTGCATATAAAATCACACCAAGACCCCGACCTGATATAACCACAGGATTTACGGAGAAAGTAAAAATAGGCTGCGGAAATCTTTATATAACTGTTAACTATGATGAAAACGGAATATGCGAAGTATTTACCAATCTGGGACGTGCAGGAGGATGCCCGTCACAGTCCGAAGCTACCAGCAGGTTAGTATCTATAGCTTTACGTTCAGGTATGGATGTAAATGCCATAGTTGAGCAACTAAAAGGTATAAGGTGTGCTACAACTATCAGGCAAAAAGGCCTTAAAGTAATGTCCTGTCCTGATGCTATAGGAAAAGTAATAGAGAAAGTAATGAAACTTCAGAACATAAGGCGCGAAGAAGTAAGTTCCGATATATGTGATATGGAATTAAATGAGGCCATGACCGGTACCCCGCAACGAAATATTGATGATGCTAACCCAAACAAGATGGCGGTATGTCCTGAGTGTGGGAAGGCTGTAGAGCATGAAGGCGGATGTGTGGTTTGCAGAAATTGCGGCTATTCAAAGTGCGGATGATTCACTGAAGTTCTAAATAGTAAAAAATACAATAATGCTTTAAACGAATGGAAACAGTTTGATTATGTAATAATATTTCATTGTTTATGAGTTTAGCTGTGACTATATAGAAAATTAGATTTTTTATAAGCTGACATCTTTTTCAGGTGTCAGCTTTTTGTACATATCTGATTTATTAGCTATACGCTTTCATTTTCTTTATTTATTCATGCGCTGAACATCCGCTTATTTTTTAAATATGCGTCCGAGATGAGTTGTACTGCTAAAGCTTACTCTTTGCGTAATTTCCGATATTGATGCGTTGGTTTGCTGAAGCATCAGTTGGACCTGTTTTATCCGATATATATTAAGTATTCTATTAAAGTATATCCTGTAATTAGCTTAAAATTTCATGTAATTGTAATTGTACTTGTATAAAACCTTTCAGATAACATAGGCAAAGTAATATTTTCCATATAATTTGTATTTATATAGGATATACTATTACAATTTTTGTCTGCTATTTTGACATTAAATGACCATATAAAAATTTAATAATTGGTATAATTATATTATAATATTTAGTAACACCATAAAAAGTGAAACAATAAGCAATATTCCAATAAGCATGTCATATATCTGCAGACCTATTTTAATATAATATATGGGGTAAATTTACAAGTGAAAAGATAATAGATTATATTAAATGATATAAGTTATTTTATATAATTAAGGAGGTTATTATGCGTAAAACATCTTTATTTAAGGGACTGATAATGCTATTGCTAATAGCATCATTAATCACTTATTTATCACCTTCTTCTTTTGTTTTATCTTCCGGCTTGCCATCTGATATAAAGCTTATAGTAAACGGAGATGTTATTTCTACTGATGTTCCACCACAGATAGTTAAAGACAGGACTCTTGTGCCTATAAGATTCGTTGCAGAAGCTTTGGGTTCCTATGTGGAATGGAACGATGCAAAAAGAGTCGTACTTATAGATTCTTATGCGATAGAGGCAGATTCTCTTGATGACTCTGACAGCATAAGGATATATGTATCAAATAAAGAGATAGAGTCGGATGTAGAGCCTCAGATTATAAGCGACAGAGTGATGGTGCCTGTGAGATTTATAGCAGAGGCTCTGGGAGCGGAAGTTGGATGGGATGGAGCAAACAGGGTTGTTTCAATTACATACGATAATCCGAATAAACCGGTCGGATGGGCTTCTGTAAGCGGTGAGGGGCTTGATGGTACTACCGGAGGGGGCAATGCTAAGCCTCAGAAGGTTACAACACTTGAGGAGTTTGAAAAACTGGCCGGCGACGATGTTCCGAGAGTTATCGTTATTTCCGGTACGATCACAACCGGATCCTATGCCGTCGATGTGGGAAGCAACAAGACTATAATCGGTGAAAATAAGGATGCAACCATACATGGCGGTATCAATATGAAAAATGTAAGCAATGTTATCGTTCGAAACATAAACTTCCATGGTTTTTGGCCTGATCCCGGCCCGGATGATACAATCGCTGCCAGAAATTCACACCATCTCTGGTTCGATCATCTGAATGTATGGAACGCCGGTGACGGAGAAATGGATCTTACTTTGGGCTCCGATTATATAACTGTTTCCTGGTGCAAGTTCTGGTACACTGATCCGAGCCATGGTCACAGACTATGCAGTTTGCTAAGTTCCGGTGCTGATCATGATGATACTGATATGGGTAAGCTGAGAGCTACATATCATCATAACTGGTTCGCAGACAATGTTAAAGAAAGGATGCCTCGTCTACTTTACGGAAAGGGTCATTTCTACAACAACTATTATACATGTTACGGAAATAGTTACTGCATCGGAGTGGGTGTTTACGCAGCGGCTCTTATAGAGAATAATTACTTCCAAAACGTGAAAAACCCTCACCAGTTCATGTATCCTGACCGCCGTCCTGCGAACATAACTGCCACAGGCAATATGTATGTCAACACTACAGGAAGTATGGATACAGGTGCTTGTACACCTGAAGGATATGAAGAAGTGGAACCCTTTACAGATCCGCCGTATGAATATAAACTGGATGATGCCGAAGATGTTCCTAAACTTGTACAAAAATATGCAGGACCACAATAAACAGTATGCTATGGCGTTTCGTGATATGAGATTGATTTGAGTATAACAAATAGTGTATTTGCATTAACATCTAAACAGCCAACAGAGGTATAAGTATGCCTTATATGCTGGCTGTTTTTCATAGCTGTTTAATGTTGATTTGATTAGATAAATAATAGAATGCTTGGGAGATATGACTGAAATTATACACCTGAAATATGTAAAGATATGTACTTCCTTTATTATGTGTATTACTTCTGAAAAAATAAATCCATTATAGCATAGAACATTAATTGAAATCACCGGACATTGATACCTAATCAGAATTACTTAGCTGTTGCTGTGAATTAAAGAACTGCGAAAATTATCGGTTTTGATACTGAGCTTAAAGATATGAATGTGGAGGCTATGTCGATGCCAAAGATATTTCAGATTATGCTAAAGATGCTTCCGCTGCTTGTATAAAAGCAGGTATTGTAACCGGAAGAAGCGCAGACAAGATAGAGCCCGACGGAAATATCACAAGAGCTGAAACAGCAGTAATGATAAGAAACTTGTTAAAAAACTGGCTTGATACAAATCATATTTAGTATTGTTCTAAAGAAAAAAATAAATGAAGGAGTATTTATATGAAATTCAAAAAAGTATTAAGCATGCTTTTGGTTGGATTACTTTTAGTAAATTCATCTTTTACATTCGACGGAATTAAAATTGTCAAAGCGTCAGAAGTAACATCGATACCTAATACAACTAAAGTAGAAAAAAACTATGACAATAGCTTTTTATCTGTTACAGGCTATGCTTCTTTAGGCGTAAATGACAGAAGCAGTTATATAGGAACTTCATATTACCGCACGGTCAGCACTCCCAGGGAGTTTTTGCAGGCAATCAGGGATGCCGGCATCGGCAAGGTAAAAGTAATCGAAATAACGGCTGACATGAATTTAGGATGGAATGAATTGGATCTTTCTCCATCTGAAGCTTTAAATTATAGTTTTATCACGAAGTATGAAAATCCCACGAACGGATTTACCAATCCTGTGCTGGCAACTTCCGGAGTGTCTAAATTAAACATCTCAAATGTAAACGGACTGACTATTTTTTCTACATCAGGCAAGACCATCAGGCATGTGGAAATCAAGTTGTCCGGCTCATGCAACGATATTGTAATAAGAAACCTCAAATTTGATGAGATGTGGCAGTGGGATGATGCGGGCAACCACAAAGAAGTGGGCTGGGCATTTATCAAGGTAAACGGCGCCAACAATGTATGGATAGACCATTGTAAATTTACCATAGCATCGGACGGAATGATAGATGTAGAGAATGGTTCGACCAATGTCACCTTTTCGTGGTGTGATTTCGGATTGGCGGCTGATGAAGGTACATCAAGCTCCCAATATATTTACAAAACAATTATGAATATGGAATCAAAATACCAGGCAGGTTTACTGAATTCGTCAAGCAGCGTTTTTTATAAAATGCGCAGTGCAGGTGCCACACCGGCTGAGATTATGGCTTATGCTGCATGGCATAGCAAATGCCATCTGGTGGGTTCCGGCGATAAGGACTATAAGAATTATGTCAACTCAAGAGGCGTTGAATACCAGGACGGCAATCAAAGGCTTAGACTAACTTTAGCATACAATCGCTACATAAATGTAGGATCCCGCCTGCCAATGATACGCCAGGGCAGCGGGCATGTGTTCAATTGCTATTTTGATAACTCCACCCATTATAATACATACAGCAATAATTCCGCCATATCGCGATATGGCAGGGATAAGGGCGGAAACGGCATGAATGCGAGAAACGGAGCCTGCATAGCTGCGGATACTTGTGTTTATTACTATATTGATAATCCGATAGTAGGAGCGGAAACACAGGGTCAGGATACGGCTAATATGAATTCGCCGTGGAATATTTTATTTGCAAATGCATATAATCGCAATCTAATAGTAAATTCAATGGTTACAAAGAGTGATGGAACCATATATACCGGCAGCAGTTGGGATAATAACGGAGTAAATCAGTTTACCACAGGATTTACATGGAAAGACAAGTCAACCATTAATAATTGGGCATGGTCTTCATCCATAGTCGGTGTAGAAAATATGGATAAATCAAATCCGCCAAGAACACAGTTCTCATTCACATACAATACAGATGAAGCATTGCCATATTCATATCAAACAGTACCTTTGTCAAGTGTTGTAACAACGGTAACCTCATACTCGGGAGCAGGCAAGATTAGTATGGGTGCTGCAGGCTGGCTGAAAACACAATACAGCGCAGATGCCAGCAGTATGGATAGCGTAAAAAACGAAACCTCTTACGAAGATGATCAAATTGCTGAATATATATACGATAGTAATTTCCGATACTTAATTAAGTTAATTTTAAAACTGCTGAAAAAATTTTAATATGAAAGAAGCTACAGGTAACGTCTATTCGTTGTAATAACAAGCTATGGTACCTTTACTACAGTTAAAATAGAATAGTTATTATTTACAGGAGTTTGTTTTTCTTGCAGTAGAAGGCGGATAACCTTTTATCGCTTTATATATTCTATTGAAAGTGCGTACATTATTAAACCCACACTCAAAAGCAATGTCAATCAGCGGCTTTTTTGTGTTTTGAATCAGGTTATCCGCTTTTGATATCCTCAAGTTATTAATATAGTTTTTTAAAGTAATACCGGTAATCGAATTGAAGGATTTGCTTAAATTATATGCGTCCATATTGAATTTATCAGCCAGAGTTTGCAAAGATATATCTTCTGTGAAATTGTTTTCTATATATAATAAAATTTCCGCTATATTTTCTATTTTTGACAAGTTCATTTCAGGATTTTTCATACATGAATTATGTTCCTGCAGATATCTGAGTATCAAAGCACAAAGCTCAATAATTTTTGCCTTGATAAACAGATTATACTGCTTTCTTTTTGCCAGCTTTTCTTCCAGTATTGAATGAAGGATAGTTATAATATTATTTAAGTTTGCAGAATTCAGCTCTTCTTTTTTTAAAAACGGTGATTTTAATTGATGTGTACCGGGGAAATCAGCAGGAAAGCCAAAAAATTCAGGCTTGAAGATTAATATTACTATTGCTGAAGAATCTGCATTTTCATAATAATGGACTTTTCCACCGGTGCATATGGAGATGTCACCCTTACTTAATTTTTGTCTTTCGTTACTTATACAAATATAAATATTGCCTGATTCGACATAGGCCAGCTCAAATTCAGTATGCCAATGTGCTCTGAAATTAAAATTCTTACAATAATAAACAGAAAGTGGTATGTTATCTTTATAAAAATTGGAACGCTCTTCAAAGAAATAATTCATCTTAACCACCTTAAACATTCAATAAATACGACAAATTTTATCCATTATTTATTAAGTTAAGACTGTAAACTTATTATAAAGAACATCAGGATATGGATAAAATCAACATGAATTTTAAATTTATATCAAATATGTTGAATAAGATTAAAATTATACTTCATATGTGTAGAGTTAATTATTTTATTAATGCTATATTATTTATAAACATAATAAAATAAAAGTTTTATAAAAATATTAACAAATTAGGAAAAAATTATTAATTAATTGTAATACTTTTATAAATACAATATACCGGACTTAATACTGCAAATTGCTCTGCTGCCTATGTGCATATCAATTGAGAAGTATGGTATGGAGATTGTAAATCAAATTCTTATCTGATTAGAAAAATATTATTTCCTGGATAAACATTTATTACATAAAATAAGGGATTTAAAGCTTAGAGATTACTAAATAACAGCAGTGCTATGTAAACTTAATGATAAACAATATTGCAGGAGGACAAAATAATGCTGAAAAATAAAAATCTTCGCAGACTTAATTTACATGGATTCACTCCCAAAATCATTATACTTATTGGCATAATTGTTCTAATATCATCATTTGTCGGATGTGGGACAAACAATAAAAAAGAGATAGAATATGATATCGTTGTGGCCCAGGATGGCAGCGGAGATTTTATAAATATCCGTGATGCTATTGATTCAATTCCAAGTGGCAATAATGAAAGAGTACTAATATACATAAAAAACGGATATTATAATTCTTATGCTATAGTGGAAGAAGGCCAAAATAAGATAAGCCTTATAGGAGAAAGCAGAGAGAACACTATAATTTCAACAAACAATCCTGCAAGTTTGGGAAGTGCCCAGGGAAGCGCAACATTGAAAGTTAAGGGTGACGATTTTACCGCTGAAAATATTACTTTTGAAAATGCATATGGGAGGGGAAGCCAGGCTCTGGCAGCCTATGTTGAAGGAGACAGGGCTGTATTTAAAAACTGCGGATTTCTTGGATATCAGGATACTTTAAATGTTGAGTCCAGATCAGAAGATAAAATAAGCAGGAGCTATTTTGAAGACTGTTATATAGAAGGCGATGTAGATTTTATATATGGAACCGGCAGGGCGGTTTTTTATAAATGTGAGATAAAATCCCTTGTAAGAGATAATAAAAAAGGCGGATACATTACAGCTGCGGATACGTTAAAATCTAATGAATATGGGCTTGTTTTTATAGATTGTAAACTTACAAGCGATAATAAAAACGAAAGTGTAGATTATCTAGGAAGAGCATATGGACCTGATGGAAATGTTATATTTAAAAATTGCTATATGGGAGCTCATATAAAAAAAGAGGGCTGGACTGATATGAAATACAATGCTGCAAATGCACGATTTTATGAGTACAAAAATACAGGCCCCGGGGCTGCAGTAAATGATACAAGGCGTCAATTGAGCGACTCTGAAGCTGATAAGATAACCATAGAAAACATACTTTCAGGTTCAGACAATTGGGATCCCAGAGAACCCGTGTATTAATTTGCAGTAAAAGGTTGTTTATTAGCTATTCAACAAAAGAAGAACGGTGGAGGGCACTATGATAGAAGAAAAAATAGAATATTACCGTAAAAACGGATTTCCCAAGGTATGGATTTCAGATAACGGGGATGGTACGTATACAAACCCTGTACTTCATTCTGATTATTCCGATCCGGATGTTATACGGGTAAATGATGACTTTTTTATGGTAGCTTCGAGTTTTAACTGCACGCCTGGGATTCCGCTTTTACATTCAAAAGATTTAGTTAACTGGAAAATCGTAAATTTCTGTCTGGACAAAATACCATATCCCGGTTATGACACGCCACAGCATGGCAGGGGTGTATGGGCTCCGAGCATACGATACCATGACGGATATTTTATGGTATTTTTCCCAATGCCTGATGAAGGAATTTTTATGTGCAGGGCTAAGGACCCCTTTGGCAAATGGGAAGAACCAATATGCATTAAGGAAGCAAGGGGCTGGATAGATCCGTGCCCTTTCTGGGACGACGACGGAACCGCATATTTAGTCAACGGGTTTGCAAAAAGCAGGATCGGCTTTAAAAGCGTTCTTGCCATAAGCAAAATGAAACCTGACGGAACTAAATTGCTCGATGAGTTCCGGATAGCGTACGATGGTAACGCAAACCACCCAACTATAGAAGGCCCTAAAATGTATAAACGCAACGGCTATTACTACATATTCGCGCCCGCAGGAGGAGTAACCACAGGCTGGCAGACGGTTCTCAGGGCTAAACATCCTTATGGGCCGTATGAAGATAAAATAGTGCTCCATCAGGGCAATACAAATATAAACGGCCCCCATCAGGGGGCTTTGGTGGAACTTAAGAACGGAGATTCATGGTTTATACATTTTCAGGATAAAGGGGCTTACGGCCGAATTGTGCACCTGCAGCCTGTTAAATGGATTGATGATTGGCCTATGATTGGGACAGATATCAATAAAGACGGCATAGGTGAGCCTGTTGTAAAATATACGAAGCCTTATATAGCACTAAAAAGTGATATTGAGGTGCCGCAGACAAGTGATGATTTTGATGATTACAAACTTGGACTACAATGGCAGTGGCATGCAAACTACCGTAATGAATGGTATTCCCTGTCAGAACGTAAAAGTCATTTGAGACTATATGCAGTAAATTACAGTATGGATAAGGTGAAATTGGGGCATGTACCGAATTTATTGCTGCAGAAGTTTCCGGCAGATTCGTTTACTGTAACTGTAAAGGCAGAATTTAGGCCTGAGCATGCAGGTGAAAAATGCGGGCTTGTCGTTATGGGAAAAAAGTACGCATATGTGGCTTTATGTAATAAAGCTGAAGGAATGGTGATTTCTCAGTATACAGGCAGTATAAGATATGAAAATGAAGATATGGAAGTAGACAGCATTAATATAGGTCAAGGTAATGTGTATTTAAAATTATCTGTAACAAACAATTCTGAAATAGGTAATAAGGCTGAATGTCAGTTTAGCTACAGTGTTAACGGGGCCAAATTTATTAATTTCGGACAACCGTTCATTGCAAGCCCGGGAGAATGGATAGGAGCAAAGACAGGACTGTTCTGTATAAATTGCGATAAGGGAGATAGTAAAGGATATGCAGATTTTGACTGGTTCCTTGTTGAAGAAACTGCTGCAGATTCGTAAAGGCTAAAAAAGATACACGCATTACATTAAAAAGATGAAAAAATAACTAGAATGCAGATACCAAAGTGCTAAGTTGGGATGGAAGGATTAACTCAACAGAAGCTGCTATTTATGCTAGTCTGCAAAACATTAATGTATATGTATTACAAGATTTCAGGGAGAAATGAAGGATTATGAACAATTCAAATTTAGATAAATTGAAACTTTGGTATGACAAACCTGCGGACCCGAAAGACTGGAATGAAGCTCTGCCCATTGGAAATGGAAGCTTCGGGGGCATGGTTTACGGAGGCATAAACGAAGAACGCATTCAGCTAAATGAAGATACTGTTTGGTATGGAAATAAAAAAAACAGGGTAAATCCTGATGCACTTACATACCTCCCCAAAATTAGAGAGAAGCTGCTAAATCATGAGATAAAAGAAGCAGAAAAACTTACTGAACTGGCACTGTTTGCAACACCATTCAGTGAAGGGCATTATGAGCCTTTAGGTGATTTAAAAATAAAGTTTTTTGGTGTTGAAAAAGAAGCGGCAAACTACAAACGTGAACTTGACATAAGTGAAGCAATCGTATGGGTTAGTTACATAATAGGCGATGTCAACTATTTCAGAGAAATTTTCACCAGTGCGGTGCATAAATGCATGGTCATAAGAATGACGGCGGATAAGCCCGCTAAAATATCATTCAGCGCAGGTTTGTACAGAGGTAAGAATTATGACAGAACCGATGTAATAAAAGGAAATAAGTTAATGCTTAAAGGTACATGCGGGGGTGAAGGCGGGGCGCAATTCCGCCTGATGCTGAAAGTAATAGCAGATGGCGGTAAAACTTATTCAATCGGTGACAGAATAATTGTTGAGGATTCAGATTCGGTTACATTGCTTCTTACAGGAAGGACAAACTACTACGGAGATGATCCCGGAATCTGGTGCGATAAAATAATTGATGAAGCTGCCGCTATAGATTATAGTGATTTAAAAGAGGAACATATAAAGGATTATCAGAACTTATATTCAAGAGTGAGCTTTAAATTAGGTGAGGACAAAGAAAACAACAGATTAGAAAACCTTCCCACAGATGAAAGATTAATGAGGCTTCAGGCAGGAGAGGAGGATCCGGGTCTAATAAGGCTTTATTTCCAATTCGGAAGATATCTTATGATTTCATGCAGCCGCCCGGGAAGCATGCCGGCGAATTTGCAGGGCATCTGGAATGACAGCATGCATCCAAAATGGGACAGCAAATATACCATAAATATTAATACACAGATGAATTACTGGCCGGCAGAAGTATGCAATCTGCCGGAATGTCATATTCCTCTTTTTGATCATATCGAAAGAATGAGAGAATCTGGGCGTAAGGTTGCCAGGCAAATGTACGGCTGCAAGGGGTTTGTAGCCCATCATAATACGGATATTTTCGGAGATTGCGCGCCTCAGGATATGTATATGCCTGCTACCCAATGGCCTATGGGAGCTGCATGGCTATGTATTCATTTATGGGAACATTATGATTTCGGAAGAGATATTAACTTCTTGAAGAAAGCTTATCCCATAATGAAGGAAGCTGCGGAATTTTTACTTGATTTTCTGATAGAAAATGATAAAGGACAACTGGTGACATGTCCGTCCGTATCCCCTGAAAATACCTTTATTCTGCCGAACGGAGAGAAAGGAAACCTTTGTGCGGGGCCGTCCATGGACAGCCAAATTATTACTGAACTTTTTAATAAATGCATAAAATCTGCAATCATATTGGGTATAGAAGGGCAGTTCAAAAGTAAATTAGTAAAAGCGCTAAATAAACTGCCTAAACCTGAGATAGGAAAATACGGGCAAATTCAGGAATGGAGCGAAGATTACGAAGAAGCACAACCGGGTCACAGGCATATATCTCATTTGTTTGCGTTATTTCCCGGAAGCCAGATAAGCATATCCAAAACTCCTGAGCTTGCGAAAGCTGCAAGAACAACACTTGAGAGTAGGCTTGCCTATGGCGGAGGACATACGGGATGGAGCAGAGCATGGATAATTAATATGTGGGCCAGACTCGAAGATGGAGACAAGGCATACGAAAACCTAATAGAACTGTTAGCCAGGTCCACATTAAAAAATCTATTTGATAATCATCCTCCCTTTCAGATAGACGGCAATTTCGGAGGAATAGCGGGTATTGCGGAAATGCTCCTCCAGAGCCATGACGGTGAAATTAAGTTCCTTCCGGCTTTGCCTTCAAATTGGGCTAATGGTTATATTAAAGGCTTAAGAGCACGCGGAGGTTTTGAAGTGGATATTGAATGGAAGGACGGAAAGCTTGTAAAAGCCATTATCAAATCTATATCAGGTAATATATGCCGCATAAGGAAAGCTGATGGCGGAATTATAGTATTTAATACAGAGAAGGGAGCTGTCTATAATTTCACAGGACATGGAATTATTAAATTAAACAAAGCGATATAGGCTATAGAAAGCAAACTTACATAAACAGGAGGCGATATTGTGAAAAAAGACATAATCAAAAAAAGTTATTTTTTTTCTAAGAATAGCAAGACAGTCATGATATTATCTTTAATGCTGATATTTATGCTTACATTTGCCGGATGTGCAAAAGACGGTAAAGAAGAAGCAAACAGCGAAACTCAGGAGCAAACTGACTCGGCAGATGCGGAAAAAACGGTGTATGTAGTGGCCAAAGACGGCTCAGGTGATTTTACAACTATACATGAGGCTCTGGCTAATATACCTGCAAGTTATGATAAAAGGATTAAGATTTTTATTAAAAACGGTACTTATGACGAAGACTTAATAACAATATCCGAAATGAAAAATAATCTCACATTGGAAGGTGAAAGCCGCGATGGAGTATTAATTACCCGTGCCGAAGGTGTTCCGAACTCGAATACGGTTAATGTAACTATGGAGGTTAATGCTCAGAATTTTGTTGCGGTTAACCTGACTATTGAAAACAGGGTACCTTATTCCAATGCGGTAAAAGTATCAGGAGATAAAGCTATATTTAAAAATTGCTGTCTGGTGGGAGGACAGGATACTCTCTATTTGAGCAAAGACGGAGCAAGGCAGTATTTTGAGGACTGTATAATTAAAGGATATACGGATTTTATATACGGACCTTCTACAGCGGTATTCAAGAATTGTGAAATCATTACATACAGACGAAGCGGATATATTACAGCAGCAAGCACCAATCCGGGAAACAAATACGGACTGATATTTATGAATTGCAATATAAAATCCGAATCATCTGAATATAAAACCCACCTTGGACGTCCCTGGAGACAGGGGGCCGCTGTTGTATTCATGAACTGTTATTTAGGTGATCATGTGCTAACTGAAGGTTGGACAGATATGCATGAAAATAAGGCTGAGCTTGCCAGATTTTATGAATATAAAAATACTGGTCCGGGTGCCGTAATAAATGAAAAAAGAAGACAACTCACGGATGAAGAGGCAAAAGAATATACCCCGGAAAAAATCTTTAAAAACAGTAAGGACACCTGGGATCCCTTGACGGTTGAATACTAGGTACTGCGTCATTATATTTAATGAAATCAATAGATAACAATTTACTTTATGTAAATTATTTTCGAATATATAGAATCCATATTATAAAAGGAATTAATGGAGGAGTTATGTTAAATATTAAAAGGATTATTAATATTAATAAAAAGACCGGTTTTCTGAGTTTATTATTAATAATAGCTTTAATATTATGTACAATGCTTATTTCAGGAGGGTGTTCCTTTATTAAGGGAAGCAAGGAATATGATTATATAGTAGCCAAAGACGGTTCGGGCGATTTTACTACAATCCAGGAAGCTATAAACAAGGTTCCGTTAAATAACACTAAACGGGTAAAGATTTTCATCAAAAATGGTGTCTATGATGACGGACAGATTTTCATAGATCATTTTAAGCCGTATATTACTCTTATAGGTGAGAGCCGGGACGGTGTGAAACTGACCGGGAGTATGGATACCTTTTACGGTTTCGGTACATCAGGCAGTGCAACTTTAAATGCAAGGGGAGAAGGCTTTGCAATGGAGAACCTGACAGTTGAAAACACATCTTTAGACGGGCTTGCGGTATATCTGGCTGCAGATAAATCTATAGTTAAAAATGTAAATATATTAGGTACAAAGAACGTATTGTTTTTAAGCAATAATTCACTCTATACCAAATTTGGATGGCAATCCCGCCAATACTTTGAGAATTGTTTAATAAAAGGAAATGAAGATATCGTTTATGGTCCGACGCGTGCTGTATTTAATAAGTGTGAGATATGGAGCAATACAAATGAAGGTGCGATAATATCAACCAATACACCAAAAGAAGCTGACAAGGGTTTTGTGTTTATTGAATGTAAACTGGAAAGCGACGGAGAAGAAAATTCAACATACCTGGGAAGACAGTGGTCCGACGAAGCGGCAATTGCTTTTATAAATACAACCATAGGAGCTCATATCAAGACCGACGGATGGTTTTGGAAAGGTAAATCAAATAAAGAATCAGCTCGCTTCTTTGAGTATAAGAGCCAGGGTTCTGGCGCTGCAATAAATGAAAACAGAGCTCAATTGACTGATGAAGAAGCTAAAGAATATACCGTAGAGAATGTTTTCAAAGGAGAAGATATTTCATGGAATCCTCTAGAGGAAAAGTATTGATATTACTGAAACTAAATAATCGGGATTAAACTTATATATATATATATATATATGACAATCCATACATAGTATTTTGACTTTTACTTAAGTAAAAGCTACGCATGCAGAATGGATGAAGCAAACGAAAAGTAACTTAAAAGGGATTTAAGCAAATTAAATAAGCTTAAATCCTTTTAATTAATAAAGTTTATATAAAACTGTCAATACTGCGGTTATGATATAAATGGTTCAAATTTTGACCAGTGTTTTATAATTTTTGTCCATCAATAATTTTCTATAATTAATATAATTAAATTAAATACAAAGTTAATGGTTACTGAAGCATAGAAATAAATATGAGCTATCCGCTGAGGGCAGATTTCTGATGAGGAGATCATTTATATATAAATTATTTTATTAGAAATTAAAGGGGGTAGAAGTGTAAATGAAAGGAAAAAAGCTGATATTAAAAACGCTTGCTGTAGTTGTAGCAATATGTATGTTGCAATCTGTAGCATGGACAGTAGACGCTGGTCAGAGTAACCCTGATGATTTCGGTATTACTCTGGATCCGATGACCAGCTGCTATTCGACAACTTACAAAGAGAATCTTGAGACAAAAACCGACTGGCGTGAAGGTATGGTGACAGGCAACGGTGAGATTGCAGTTGTTGAATCCTGCAATCCGGTAAATGATGTTTTAATCTTTCAAAACACCAAGTTTAACAGCCCGAATGATGATTATTTCGATACACCTGAACTGGCACCTGTTTTAGATAAAATGCGCCAGGCCACTTTGACTCTTACCGAAGGATCAGTATGGAAAATAGCAGAAGCTCAGGCCAATAAATCATTTAGCTGGACCAAATGGGACTATGGCTACGATTATTCATTCCATCCGGGACCTCAAATGAGGTTGGAGATTCCGGCCAGTGGAGATGTAAGCAATTATAAACGGTGGACAAATTATGAAACCGCTGAAATTGGAGTGCAGTATTCCGACGACGACAGCTATTGGCTGCGCCGTACATTCGCTTCCCGCAAGGATAATGTAATTATAACCTATATTACTAAAAAATCAAAAAATGGCTCTTCTGATAATTCAAAAATAAATATGACAATATCCATAGATGAAATGTCCACAATGCAAAAGGAAAGCAAAGAGGTCCCAAATATACAATACAAGATACTTGTACCTGATGACGCATCATATATTGCTCAGGTTGCTCATTATCCGACATTGCAAAACAGCCTTTTAAACGATGGTGGGTATGCCGGTGTAACAAAAGTTATTACATCAGGCGGAACGCAAACCAAGATAACATTACCAATTACAGATACTACCAGAAATGTGGGGGAAAATGCAGGAATTCAGATAAATGATGCAGACAGTGTTATTTTAATAACAACACTGGACAGGGACGTAAACATGGGCAAGTTGAGCGATTTTAAATCTGCCTCCGAATATTCGCTCGTCACAAGATTGCTGAACGAGATTTCTGAAGTTCAAAAGAAATATAAGAAGGATAACTTTTTTGATTATGATTCTGCCCTCAATGAGCATGTAGCTTTACATGCGGTACAATTTGACCGTGTAAGAATTGATTTGAACGGTGACCCGGAAGACAGGAAACTGTCAAATGAAGAATTGCTGGCTAAACAAAGAGCAAATCCGGATACTCTTAACAAAGCGCTGCTTGAAAGAATCTATTATGCAGGAAGGTATGCTCTTATTTGCGCTTCCGGATACAGCACTACCCGCCTGGGAGGTATATGGACAGGTGCGTGGAATCCGGACTGGCAGGGAGATTACACTACCGATGCAAACCTGAATTTGCAGATAGCCGGCGTAAATACGGGAAACATGAAAGAATCAGCCTGGGGTTATATAAGTTTTATATTACGTACAGTTAAGGACTGGGAATATAATGCAAAACGGATTTACGGCATAGACAATGCCATTATGGCTCCGGGCAGAACAGACGGTGAAACGGGATACATATATCATATAAATGCAGGCAATCCGTTCTTTTGCTGGAATGCAGGTGCTGACTGGCTTCTGATGCCGATTTTTGAATACTGGCAATGCTATGGCAATGATAGTATCCCGCTTGGGGAAGATATTAATGTGGATGAGCTGAAGTCGGTTCTGGATTTGTCTGATGAAAGGATTAAAGAAATAAAGGCAAATAAGTGCTTTGATCTGGAAAAAGATATACTCCTGCCGTTACTGGAAAAAGAAGCAAATTTCTGGGAAGGATTTGTGGATCCACGCTATTACATGGATGTAAACGGAGAAGTACATTATGACGAAAATCACCTTACATTGGCCGAAGGTGAAAAATATCTCTTCATTCCTTCATATTCACCGGAGAATCATCCCAGGAAGCCATATGAAGATGTAATCCAAATCAATGCGACAATGGATATCTCAGCAGCGCGCAATTGTATGGATATGGTAACGGTTATGGAAAAAGCGGTGAAGGGTAAAGCAGATCCTAAATGGCAGGAATTGAAAGAGAAGTTCCCTGACTATGGTTACCATGAAGATACGGGTGATCTTAGAGAATGGTCATATTATGTTTATACGGAAAGCTACGGACACAGGCATATAAGCCATCTGTACTGCGCATGGCCGGCTTTTGAGACACAATATAACGTAGAATTGCGCAAAGGCGCGGAAATCGCCATGGAATTGAAAAATGCAAATACCACTGCTTCCAGTAAACAGGGACATGGCTGGATGCATAACGGATTAATACAGGCAAGGCTCAAAAACAGCGAAGGGGTAATTGGTGCGTTAAAGCCCGGATTGACAGGTTACGTATACTATACCTCACTGATGACAGCACATAATGTTGACGGTTCTTCAGCTTATTGCACCGATACCGCATGTGCTACACCTGCTATTATAAATGAAGCACTTCTTTTCTCAAACGCAAATGAAATTGAAATTTTGCCGGCTCTGCCCCTTGACTGGGATAAAGGCTCTATCAAAGGGCTTATGGCAAGAACCCAGGCAGAAATTCAGGAATTGTCATGGGATAAGGAAAAAAAGACTGCTACAGTAAAGATTAAGTCCAATGTGGATCAGACTATTAACCTAAGATGCGGAATTTCATGGCAGGATGCGGAAATCAAAGGTATTAGCGCAGATTCAATAATCAATAAGAACCAGAACATCATCCTTACGGTAAAAGAAGGTGAAACTGCAGAGATTACATTCGATATACCGGAATTCAAACAAAATGTTGATAATAGCTACAACTTCAATAAGATAAATACCAGCAATAACACTAATACGTATGAATACAATTTAACTGGTGCAATTAATAATGAAGGAGATCAGGATGATACAGATAATGATACTGATATTGATACAGTGGTAACATTCAATGATATAAAGAATCACTGGGCAAAGGAAGCTATCGAATATATGGCTTCAAGAGGAATAATCAGCGGCGTTGGGAATAACATGTTTGAACCCGACAGAGCCATAACGAGGGCGGAATTTGCCGCAGTTGTAGTGAGAGCACTGGGATTGAAATCAGGTTCGGGAAGCATTTCATTTAATGATGTTAAAAGCAGTGACTGGTATTATGACTATGTTAAAGCCGCAGCTGACAATCAGATTATTTCAGGTTATGAAGACGGCAGTTTCAGGCCTATGGAAAATATAACCCGTGAACAGGCGATGAGTATAATCGCCAGAGCCTTAAGTGTTTCAGGGCTAAATGTGGAATTGACCGGTGACGAAGCGGATAAACTGCTTTCCGGATTTACAGATGGGGATAAAGCTGCAGATTATGCAAGAAACGGCATTGCTGTTTGTGTAAAATTAGGTATTGTTACCGGAAGAAACGGTAATATGATAGCTCCCAAAGACAATATCACCAGAGCTGAAGTAGCGGTTATCATGAAGAATCTTTTAGATAAAATTGGATAAAAATTTAAGAAAGATTGGAGTAATACATCAGCTGCTATTATATGTTTTAAGTTATCGGCATGAGACAAAACTTATATCTCACTAATTATATTTAAGTTAAGATGAAATGATATTTGGCAAAACTTGATTGACCTGCAACGGCAATGATAATTTGTAGCCCAGTAATAAACAGCAAAGAGTAAGACACTGGGCTACAGTTATCACTAGTATATGATGTGTCAGGATTACCGTTATGTTTCTTATAAATCACACAGATGTAAATGTAATTGTAATAAAATAAGGAAAGAGGATAGATATAATGTACAAGAAAATAAAAATGAAAAGTATGCTGCAAAAAACGTTCATAAGTCTTATATTCAGTATATTCTTAATATGTTATGTCATTGATGATTTTGTTCTGGGGGCCGATATACTGGCATTCCCCGGAGCACAGGGTGCAGGCCAATGGGCCACCGGTGGTAGAGGGGGAAAGGTAATAGCAGTTACCAATTTGAATGACAGCGGCCCGGGAAGCCTGAGGGATGCTGTCGAACAAGAGGGCCCGAGAATAATTGTATTCCGTGTATCAGGTACAATTGAATTAATGTCAGACTTGGAGATTAATAATCCTGATATCACCATAGAAGGGCAAACGGCTCCGGGGGATGGTATATGCCTTAAGGACGGACAGCTGAGTATAGTAACCGAAAATGTAATAATCCGATATATCAGGGTGCGCCTTGGAAACCATGCAGGTGCAAAAGATGCAATACATATTGAAAATGCAAACAATGTCATTATTGACCACTGTTCAGCAAGTTATTCGGTAGATGAAACCTTATCAGTAGACAATTCGGATAAAGTAACTGTGCAATGGTGTATAATAGCTAACAGCCTTACTAATTCCATACATGAAAAAGGCGCTCACGGGTTTGGTTCCCTTTTAAGAGGGAGCAACGGGCAGACATATTCTTTCTATCATAACCTGTATGCCAATAATTCCTCAAGGAATCCACGGCCCGGTAATTATGCAAGCAGTGATGAAGATAAAAAGGGCCTGATATTGGACTTTCGTAACAATGTGATATATAACTGGGGTTACAGGGCAGGATATAATGCGGATAAAGATGCGGTTTCCTACTATAATTTTATTAATAATTATTATAAAAAAGGCCCAAATTCTGAGACCGATTATGCTTTTGTCGAATCATCCATAGGGGCAAAGGCTTATTTCAGAGGAAACATTATGAACGGGGAAATGCCTTCCGACCCCTGGAGCCTGGTAAGTTTTGATAACGATAATATATCAATATCGGAATATAAACAGAACAAGCCCTTTGAAATAGACGGGGATATACCTGAAGAAAGCGCGGAAGAAGCTTATAAAGCAGTGCTTGAAGGCGCCGGAGCTTCCTTTGCAAGGGATTCGCTCGATACCGCTATAATAAATGACGTTAAGAATGGAACGGGTAAATTGATAGACAGGCCTGAAGATGCCGGAGGTTGGCCTGAATTAAAGTCAACGGAACCGCCGGCAGACAGCGATAATGATGGTATACCGGATTCATGGGAAGTAGCCCACAAGCTGAACCCAAATGATTCATCTGATGCATCTTCCTTAGATAAAAGCGGTTACAGCTATATAGAAATATATGCCAACAGCATTGTTGAAAAAGAAAGCAGTGGCAGTATGCTGCCTCATATAATTGCAGGGTTTGTAGCTATTGTAATTATAATAATTCTCGCAGTAATTAATATAAGAAAAAAAAGAAGAACAGAAGTGTAGAATGACTTATATAAAAAAAAGATAATTAAGGGGGTGGGAAAATGCTTAAAAAAATTGGTACAGTGCTGGTTTCAGTTTTTTTGCTGGCATCATCTTTACAGACATATAGCGTGTTATCAGGAGACGCACGATTTACAGCATATGCAGAAAATGCTTCTGCTTCGAATTATAGAATTGTTTATGTCTCAAAGGACGGCAGAATAGGAGCTTCAGGAACAATAAATGATCCCTTTCCGACTATTGATATGGCAAGGGATGCCCTTAAGGGGAAAACCAGCGCATCAGCTCCGGGTATTGTATATATCCGTGAAGGCACGTACAAACTTACCGACAGCATATCCTTGTCTGGTGGCGAGAATTCTTATGTAACTTATGCCGCTTATCCAAATGAAAAAGTGGAGATTACAGGTTCATCTGAATTGAGCCTGGCAAACTTCAAGAAGCTGTCAGAGGTGGATCCTAAGGACCCGAAATATTCTTCTCAGGTTAGATTGCAACCAGATGTAAAAAATAAAATTTATGTTTATGATTTGGGAGCGGAAAACATACCTGTAGGCAGTATCAATAAAAACGGTTTTAATTGGAAGAAACTTCCTTTTCAACCTGAGTTAGTCGTAAATGATATAATTCAAACTCTTGCAAAGTACCCAAACGGAGATTCAAAGATAACTTTGGCCAATATGACATGCGCTCCGGATGAAAGAGGAGATGTGGCAAGGAATTATTTCTTTGATAAAACCGATAACACTCTTACATATGACCAAATGATGAAATTGAAAGGGCCTGTATTTACAGTAAATAACCTTAAGGGTACTGATGGAAGATGGCTAACATGGGCTCCTCCTACTCAGGAAGGTGAGTCTGCTGCAAATCTTCCGGACAAAAACCCGCTGAATGACAATACAAAATATGAAACAGACGGTTGTTTTTCAGGATATTTTGGAAATAACTATGCCAATGACATGGTAAAAATTTATTCTGTATCATCTGAGAAGATTATATGTAAATTTCCCACAATTTACGGTGTGGACACAACAGTAAACAAAAACTATCTGCAGGTTGTCGCATATAATGTGCTTTGCGAACTCGATACCCCCGGTGAATACTATATTGATCGCTGGAATAATAATAATATTCTATATTATTATCCCGAGGGTGGCACACTGGACGGGAAAAGTATTACCTTAACATCCCTTGACAAGCCTCTGTTTACCCTGGACGGAGTCACCGGTGTAAAAATTAAAGGGATTAAGTTAAGCGGTACTACCAGTTATGGAATAACAATGAATAATTGTGAGTCATGCACGGTTGAAAGATGCGAGTTATTAAACATCAGCATGGATGCTGTCCGGATAGGTCAAAACAACGGTACAATAACTTCGGATCCGTCTTATACGACATGGGGCGGCGGACATAACAATAAGGTAGTTAACTGTCTGATACACGATATCGGCTGCGGAGGCGTTTACCTTTCAGGAGGCAATCGCAAAACATTGGAGCGCGGAAACAATATCGTTGAACACTGTGAATTTTATAATCTGTCGAACCTTCAGACCTATACGCCGGCTGTTTATCTTGAGGGTGTAGGCAATACGGCCCAATACAATTATATACATGACTGCCCCCACATGGTAATTCAGATAATGGGTAACGACATGCTGATTATGCATAATAAAATCATAAATACGGTAACTAATGCATCAGATCAGGCGCCTATTTATTGCGGGCGTGACTGGACAAATTTAGGAAATGAAATCTCTTATAATTATATTGACAGTGTCGGAAAAAGCAACAATTACGGTATTTATATGGATGACCATATGTCCGGTATGATAATCCGCAATAACATAATCAAAAATGTGAATGGCTCGGGTATTTATATGAACCAGGGCTTTGGCCACTATATTACTGATAATATTATCATCGACGTGACAGGTTCATATTTTAAGGCGTCTGCCACTTCTAAGACAAAACGTCCAATAGACAATGAAAAAGTCCTTGCTTACCGCTGGTTTGACTTTTTAAGGTCCGGTGACGGATCTGACGGAAGCTATACAAATACACCGGAGAACATAAAAAAATGGATAGAACATTATAATGAACTTTATAACAGCCTGCCTGATTACAGCAAGAAGGAAAAATATAAATTTGCACTGGAAAATAAGTATTTGCCGCTGGGTTATATATCAAATTCACAGGATTATAAAGATGACCCTATGTGGACGGACCTCAATTCCATACTTGTTCAATCCAATATCACGTTTATGAGGAATATTGTAGTTGGTACCAAGAAAAACGCTGATATAAGTTCGATAGCGAAATTCAATGATCCTGATACCTTTGATGTTAATAATTATACTGTTGCCAAGACGACAATAGAATTAGGACTTGATGAGACTACCGGCAAATTTAATTTAAACACTCCGCTTAATACTGCAAATGGTTTTGAAACTGAGTGGGTTAAAAACTGGAATGACAATTTTGACATAAGCACAAGCGGGATTCAGCCTCAGACTAATGATACGGAGATTCCGGACGACGATGAACAGACAAATGTCCCGACTGAAATTTCTGTTACTGCCATACCTACGACTTCATCTGTTCTTTTGGATGGTAAGAAAATCTCCTTTGATGCTTATAACATAAACGGATATAACTATTTTAAGTTAAGAGATCTGGCAATGGCTTTGAACGGAACCGCAAAACAATTTGATGTAACATGGGATGCGGTAAAAAATGCGATCAGCCTGATACCGGGAAAGGCATATACACCGGCAGGAGGTGAGCTTTCTGTATCAACAAACCGTAAAATAAAAGAAGCAATAATTACACGATCTAAAATATATTTGGACGGTAAGGAAGTGCGGATTTCCGCATACAATATTGACGGCAATAACTATTTTAAGCTGCGGGATATTGCGGAAATTCTTGGCTTTAATGTCAGTTGGGATAAGTTATCAAACACAATAAATATTGATACTCGTAATTGAGTATCAATATTTATTGGATTTTATTTCTGACAGAAGAAGGTATATACCCCTTTATTGCTTTGAATGCCCTGTTAAAAGTACGCACACTGTTAAAGCCACACTCAATGGCAATATCAACCATGGGCTTTTGACTGTTCAGAATGATGCTTTCAGCTTTATATACCCTCAATGTATTGATGTATGTTTTAAAATTCTTGCCGGTGACTGAATTGAATATTTTGCTTAAATAAGAAGAATCAATATTAAATTTTTCTGCCAGTTTATGCAGGGATATATCTTCGGTTAAATTATTCTCTATATAAACTAAAATATCTTTTACAACCTTTAATTTTGTAGAATTTATGGCTATATTTCCTGTACCGTTTTTGTTAGTGGGAAGATATCTTAGCAATGCTGCACATAATTCAATGACTTTTGCCTTAATTACTAATTCGTAAAATTCATGTTTGGCTTGTTTTTCTTCCAAAATTGATAATAGGAGGTTCTTTATTTTGTCCGCAGCTTTGGAACCCATATCCTCCTTTTTATAGAAATGAGATGTGAATTGGTATGTATCAGGCCAATTAGCAGGAAAACCGAAAAATTCAGGTTTAAAAACCAGTAATAGCATTTTTGCTGAAGTGCTGGTACTTTCATAATAATGAATATCACCGCTTGTACATATTGCAATATCTCCGGCAGATAATCTCCTTCTGTCATTATTAATGCAAATGATGGTAGTTCCGGAATCAACATAAGCTAATTCAAACTCTGTATGCCAGTGAGCTCTATAACTAAAATCAGTATTTGAATATATAGACAGAGGGATATTGTCATATTGCCTTTTAAAGCGATCTTCATAAAAACAATCCATGCTATCACCTTTAAACATATTAAACATATTTTAATAAATATACAAATTTATGTCCAGTGTTTAAAATAGCGCCAATCATAAAATTTACAATTGCTATGTTTTTTAATTATAATGTTAAAACTGCGAACAGGTGTAAGTTGTAAAGCTTATAAATAAAAATAAGGAGGAGCACTAAATGCATCGCAAATTAAAATTAATTTCAATTTATGTCCTGGTTATATTTATTGTTACTGCTATAGTTAGCGATATACCAATAGCAAAATATGTAACAGCAGCTAACACTGACTCAAATATATCATCAATAACAGAATTCAAGGACACTGTAAATCATTGGGCAAAAGAAGCAATTAATGAGATGGTATCCAATAATATAATAAGCGGTCTTGGCAATGGTATGTTCGAGCCTGATAGAGCTATTACCAGGGCAGAATTTGCAACTGTTATGGTAAAAGCATTAAAGCTGGAAGCCGGAGGGGGAAGCAATTCTTTTACAGATGTAAGCAGCAGTGCATGGTATTATGATTATATCAAAGCTGCGTCCGGTAACGGTATTATTTCAGGTTATGGGAACAACAGGTTCGGACCGATGGATAATATTACCCGCGAACAAGCTATGAGTATAATTGCAAGAGCCATGAACACCATAGGCTTAAAAGAGGAATTATCAGATGGTGAAGTTGATAAAATACTTGCAGGGTTTATAGATGCTGATAAAATATCAGCATATGCAAAAGTAAGTATTGCAGCTTGTGTCAAGCTGGGTATTGTCTCCGGCAGAAATGGCAATATGATAGCTCCTAAGGATAATATAACAAGAGCAGAGGCTGCGGTGATAGTAAGAAATCTGTTGCAGAAGTCCGGTTTGACAGGGGAAGGCAGTTTAAACGAATTAAAAGATATATCAATTCCTTCCGGAAAATCATCAGAACAAAATACAACACCCGCTTCTTTGGAAGAGTATCTGACAAAAGCAGGTATCCAGGTATATGATACTTTTAACGGCCAAGAAGCTGATGCTTTGCCGGCAGGTTTTAATATAAAACTGGTTAACGAAGCTAATGTATCAGTTCAGAATATTCCTACAGTTGAGAATTCCAGTTTGAATATATCTACCGGCAATAATTCTGCTGCCGTATTAATAAAAACGTTACAGTCTCAAAAAGATATAATGACCGTTGAATTTAAATTTATGCCACAGAAAAAGGCGGATGGAGTATTCTTCAGCCTGATGAATGATAAAAATCCCGTAGCTTTTATTGCTGCTTCGGGTGCAAATTTGGTATATAAAGCAGATTCAAATAAAGAGTTAAATTTGGTCAAAGATTATGAATCCAATCAGTGGTATACATTAAAAATGGTAGCCAACATTGCAGAGCATAAGGCAGATATATATGTTAATGAATTACCGGTACAGACAGAGATATCTCTTAATGAATTTGTTTCTGAAGTGAATGCTATACGTTTCACCGCTCTTAATGGCATGTCTTATAATATAGACGATCTTTTGGCCGGAACAGGGCAGATTGATGTTCCTATGGGATTTGGAGCTGTAGAAAAGCTGACAATCGGCGGATTGGGAGGCGAAACTGTGACTGTCCGCTCATATGATGAGCTGTCACAGGCTGTTTCAAGGACCGAACCCATGATTATAAAAGTTGCAAATACTATTGATATGGGCGGTAAAATGCTTAAAATTAAATCAGATAAAACTATTATCGGTATAAAAGATAAGGGTGTTATCTCGAACGGAGGATTTTCAATTAACGGCATGAGCAATATTGTTATACGAAATCTGTTGTTTACCGATTCAACTAATGATGGAGTCAATATACAGGACGGCTCCACGCATATTTGGATAGATCACAATACATTGCAAAGAGCAAATGATGGCTTGCTGGATATAAAATTAGCTTCTGATTTCGTGACAGTTTCATGGAACTATTTCAGAGATCATGGCAAAACAACACTTGTTGGAAGCAGCGATGATAATATTGGAGACAGGGGTCATCTTAGGATTACATATCATCACAATAAGTTTTTTAATACCAGAACACGCCACCCAATGGTTCGATTCGGGCAAGTGCACATTCTGAACAACTATTATGACAGCACGCTAAGCTATGCAGTCAGATCAACTACAGAAGCAAAAGTTTTTGTAGAAGGCAACTATTTTTATAAGATAAATACTCCGACTGAAGTATATGAGGAAAAGGGTGAACTGGAAGAACGCAACAATGTATTTGTTGAATCCGGAGCCCCTCAGACAAGAGGTACAACATTTGATCCGTTTACATATTATACATATCCGGTTGATAATCCCAATAACATCAATAAGATAGTTGAAAAATGGGTTGGTGTAGGACAACTTGATTTTGAGTAAAAAATGAGACAGAGAAGAGCAGGTTGATAAAAATAATCAACCTGCTCTTCTCTATTCATTATTTTTATGACATCCAATTATTTGAATCTGAACCAGTTTATATTAAACAGGTAACCGCTTCCTCCCGTAAACTTCAGGTATATGGTTTGTGTTCCGGAAGCACCGCTTATTGAACATGATTGTGTGGTATAGGTCTGCCAGCCACCTGTAGGACTTACATACAAAGTACCTAAAAGGGTCCCGTTTAGGCTGCCGGTCCTGATTTCTATAGCAGTTCCCGTTGCAGTAGTTGCTACTCTTGCCTCAAAGCCTGTTGCTCCATTTATATTAACATTGTTAAATACAAGGTAATCTCCGTTGTGTATATATCCTACATCCTGACCGCCTTCTCCGCATGCTTCTGTTTTTACGCCATACATGCTGTCATAGTCCTCAGCTTCGATAATCGGAAATTGCGATTTGGTGAACCTGAACCAATTTATATTGAATAAATAACCGCTTCCTCCTGTAAACTTCAGGTATACATTGTGTGTACCTGTGGCACCGCTAACTGAACACGATTGAGTGGTATAAGTCTGCCATCCACCTGTCGGAGTTACCGATAATGTACCTACCAGAGGTCCGTTAAGGCTGTCAAGCCTTACTTCTATGGCAGTTCCTGTGGCAGTGGTTGCTACTCTCGCCTCAAAACCAGTCGCACCGGTTCCAAAATTAACATTATTAAACACCAGATAATCTCCATTGTGTATATATCCTACGTCCTGACCGCCTTCTCCGCATGCTTCTGCTTTTACACCATACATGCTGTCATAGTTTTCGGCTTCGATTGTCGAATATGCATCAATACCACTGGTGCCGGAGCTATAACTTATCTTTAACCAGTCTGAAGCACTCATAGTAATCTTTGCTGCTCCTGCGTATGTGGTTACTGTAGATACAACACTTGACAAAGGTACTGTTTGATATGAATAAGGCAATGCTTCGCTTGTATTATATGTGAATGAGAATGGTGTGCTTGGCGGATTTGATTTATCCATATTCTCTACACCGACAATGGATGAGGACCAAGCCCAGTTATTAATAGTTGATTTGTTTTTCCATGTAAATCCTGTAGTAAAAGCATTAACGCCGTTATTATCCCAACTGCTGCCAGTATATGTGGTTCCATTGCTCTTTGTAACCTTAGAATTTACTATTAAGTTGCGGTTGTATGCATTCTGGAACAGGGTAGCCCAGGGTTCATCCATATTGCCTGTATCCTGGCCCTGAGTTTCTGCTCCTATTATCGGATTGTCAATATAATTATATACACAGGTATCTGCAGCTATGCAAGCTCCGTTTCTTGCATTCATGCCGTTTCCGCCTTTATCTCCGCCATACTGATTAACCGCAGGAACACTGCTGTATGAATTATAATGAGTTGAATTATCAAAATAGCAGTTGAACAAGTGACCACTGCCCTGGCGGATCATTGGAAGACGTGATCCAACATTTGTATAACGATTATATGCCAAAGTCAATCTGAGCCTTTGATTACCATCCAGGTATTCAACACCGCTTGGGCTGACATAGTTCTTAAAATCTTTATCACCGGAACCTACCAGATGGCATTTGCTATGCCATGCGGCATAAGCCATTATCTGAGTCGGTGTGGCACCTGCATTGCGCATTTTATAATATACACTACTTGACGAATTCAATTGGCCTGCCTGATATTTCGATTCCATATTCATAATTGTTTTGTAAATATAATGGGAACTGGATGTACCTTCGTTGGCAGCAAGCCCGAAGTCACACCAGGAAAGCGTAACGTTGGTTGAACCGTTTTCTAAATCAACCATTCCGTCTGCTGCTATAGTGAACTTACAATGGTCTATCCATACATTATTTGCACCGTTTACCTTGATAAACGACCATCCTACTTCTTTGTGGGTACCCGCATCATCCCACTGCCACATCTCATCAAATTTAAGATTTCTTATTACGATATCGTTACATGAACCGTTTAATTTAATTTCCACATGTTTAATTGTCCTGCCGGAAGTAGAGAAAATGGTTAAGCCGTTCACATTTGATATAGCTAATTTAGATACTCCGGAAGTTTCTAAGACGGGATTAGTGAATCCATTGGTAGGATTGTTATATTTGGTGATAAAGCTATACGTTGAGATTTCTGATGAAGAGAGGGCTAATTCGTTCCATCCCATGTTCAGATCGGCCGTTATTTCGATTACTTTTACCGCACCGGTGCTTGCATCCTTGATTGCCTGTAAAAATTGTTTTGGAGTGCTTACAGTACGATAATATGAAGTACCCACATAACTGCTTCTGCTGTTTACACCTAAAGAGGCATAGCCTGTAACTGATAAAAAGCTGTTGTCATAGCTTTTTTCAACCCTGGAAGTGTTAGGTATTGTTGTTATTACTGCAGCCTTTGTTACTTTGATTTCACCAGGTAAGAAAGATGAAGTGAATAAAAGGATTCCAAGCAGTAAACTGCTTAATATTTTTTGGTTTTCATAATAATTTACCTCCGTTTTTTATAAATTTTCACGTTGAGAATAATACCTGGGAAGCTGCAAAAAAGTCAAAAGAAGTATAAATTGTGATTTAAACAGTTCCCTAAGATTTTGCTAATCCCCCCTTATTATTTTTTATTCTGTCGCCTAAGCAGATAATGAGATTAATATGATTAAACATATATCATGCTTTTTTCTAACAACACCTCTATTAATATAATGTATTTGTTTATAGTATAACTCATACAATTTCAATATGATGGACAAATTACCAAAAATTACTGGACATATTTCATGAATTTAACCATATGTATAAATTCACTGTGTACTATAAAATGTTTCAATTTTTGTGCAGTATTTCTAAAGTTAACAACATACATTGAATATTTACAATTAATATAATAAAATCAACTTAAAAAATGCAAAGAGGAGTCAGCCTTATGAAAAAGTTAGTCTCGATATTGTTGTGTTTAGCCGTGCTAATATTTCCATTGCAATATGACTGCAGACTTGGTGAGATTACGGGAGTTAAAGCGGCGTTGGAGGATGTGCCGTCAAACATACCGGCATTTCCCGGTGCAGAAGGGGCGGGAATGTATACTTCCGGTGGTCGCGGAGGTGAAGTTTACATAGTAACGAATCTTGAAGATTCCGGACAGGGCTCGCTGCGAGATGCTGTCAGCAAAGGAAACCGCACTGTTGTATTTGCTGTTTCGGGGACAATAAAGCTAAAATCAAAATTAGTAATCAAGGGTTCAAATTTAACAATAGCAGGGCAAACAGCACCTGGCGACGGTATATGTGTGAGCAATTATCCTGTAAGTATAGAAGCCGGAAATGTAATTGTGAGATATATGCGTTTCAGACTTGGAGATATATCGGGCACTGAAGGGGACGCATTCAGCTCACGGGATTGCGGAAATATTATCATTGACCATTGTTCAACAAGCTGGTCGATTGATGAACTTTGTTCACATTATGGAAATGTAAATGTAACAGTTCAATGGTGTATTCTTTCTGAAGCCCTTACACGAAGCAGTCATGATAAGGGGCGTCACGGTTATGCTTCAATATTCGGAGGTTCTCCTGTTACTTTTTCACACAACCTTATTGCGCATAATACAAGTAGAAATCCCAGATTTACAGATAAAAACAAAGAGGAAGACCTTGCAGACATAGAATTTGTAAACAATGTCATATATGACTGGGGATTTAAGTCAGCTTACGGAGGATCCGGGGCTGTCAGAATAAATATGATAGGGAATTACTATAAATACGGGCCTGGTACGTCAATCGGTGCAAGAAGCAGGATATTAGACGGTGTTACCAATGAGGGTACATGGTATATTGCAGATAACTATGTTTGGGGTTATCCGGAAGTAACTGCTGATAATCTAAAAGGAGTTGCCAGCGTTCCTGAAGGTTTTAAAATGGCTGATGAGCCAATAGATTTTGGAACTGAAGTTACAATTCATTCAGCGGAGGAAGCATATCAGCTTGTGCTTGAAAATGCAGGGGCGGTTTTACCTAAAAGGGATTCGGTGGATGCAAGAATTGTTGAGTCAGTAAAGAACTGTACAGGAGGATATATAAATTCACAGGAAGAAGTAGGCGGATGGCCGGAGCTCAAATCTGAAACTGCCCCGGCTGATACGGATAAGGATGGAATGCCTGATTATTGGGAAATACAGTACGGACTTGATCCAAATGATCCTAAAGACAGAAACGGTCAGATGTATAATGACGGGTATACGAATCTTGAAATTTATTTAAATTCAATTGTATCAAATGGTTCTGCAAATCCTGATGTTAAAATTACAAGTCCGTCTGAAAACTCCATATTCAGTACCGGCACTGAAATTACAATAAACGCTTCTGCTACAGACAGTGACGGGACCATAGAAAAGGTTGAATTCTATGCAGGCAGCAAAAGGCTGGGTGTAGATACGGAAGCGCCGTATATTTGCACATGGAAAAACGCTCCTGAAGGGACATATTATATTACGGCCCGGGCAATAGATAATACTGGTACCAGCACATCTTCAGATCCCGTACAGATTCATGTTAATACATCAAATGATATATCACCGTGGGAATCAAAAGATATCGGAAATGCTAAAATTCCGGGTTCGTCATCTTTAATTGACGGTGTCTATACTGTAAAAGGTAACGGTAAGATAGGTAATGCTGCAGATTCATTCCAATATACTTATCAGAAACTGGAGGGCGACGGTGAAATTATTGCGAGGATAGACCATAATACACCAATAGAAGATGATGCAATTGCGGCTATTATGATAAGAAATGACCTTACACCTTTATCACCTTATGCGATGATTGGAATGATATATACGAAACAGGATCAGCAAACCATTCCTAATGCAAAAGCTATGGTATTCGGCAAAAGACAGAGCAATGGGTCTAATGCTTCTATAACAAACAAGCTTGGCATAAAATCGCTGCCATACTGGGTAAAACTTGAACGCAGAGGTAATACATTTACAGGATCAATGTCCCCTGACGGGATTAACTGGACATTAGTTGATGAACAGGTAATTGACATGAATAAGGAAGTTTACATTGGAATGGCTGTAGATTCAAATGCCGGAGATAATGTACTCGTAAAATACAACACAGCTAAATTCTCCAATGTTACTGTAAATGGAAACATTGTAACTGATACATCATCTGAAAATTCCATACGGACTGTTGTACTTGTGGAGCAATCTGATTCAATAACAAACAGTGCTTCATATACAGTTTCAGGTGCCACAAATAAAAAATCCAAAGTAATGATTACTGTAAATAACAAGACAGGAAAACCAATTGACACTGATGACAATTATAAGTTTTCATCTAAGGTGTCTCTTTTACCGGGCACCAATTACATAGATGTTACAGCATATGATTCATATGGCAGTACGAGAACTGAATCATTCAAAGTTATATATGACAATAGCACTTCCATACAGTATGAACCTTTATATGAAAAGATATTTAATAAGCATACAGGTGTTGTCATGCTTAAATTTAACTTTACACCTTTTACAGAATCTAAAAGCAGTAAAAGGATTCTGATTAAGTCAAATACCGGAGATACGGCTGCAATCATTGAAAACACTGCAGGAGGATTCGTATATAGAAACAGTGACAATTCATACAGCACTATATTATTTGACTACGAAAAGAACAAAACATATCAGTTTATGCTTCAGCTTAACATTGTAACACAAAAAGCTAATGTTTATATAGACGGTATATTATGTGTAAATCAAGCCTCATTTTATAATAAAGCATCTGATATTGCCAGGCTTGAATGCGAATCATCTCCTGTCGAGCAGGGATTTATTGTAGATGATATTCAGGTTTTGGAGCCGGATATAGTGGTTGCACAGGATGGAACCGGATATTTTACTTCTGTTCAGGAGGCAATTGACAGTATACCTGCGACAAATACTGAAAGGGTTACCATATACGTTAAAAAAGGTGAATACAACGAAAGGGTAATGATAAACAAGGAAAATATCAGCTTAATAGGTGAAGGTAAAGATAATACAAAAATCGTATATGACTATCCTGCCGACCCTGAAAAATATAGAATAAAAGGACTGGAATATGAATATAACGGAGCAACCGTTGTCATGCTCGGAGACGGCTTTACAGCAGATAATATAACATTTGAAAACAATTATGGGGACGGCTGTCAGGCATTGGCAGTTTATATTAAAGCAGATAAGGTTGTGTTTAATAACTGTGGTTTTGTAGGCAATCAGGATACAATGTATGCTGCTGGCAGTATTTATTGTGAAAACTGCTACATAGAAGGCGATGTGGATTATATTTACGGGCCTGCACTGGGAGTGTTCAATAAATGTGTCATCTATTCAAACCGCGATGGGTTTATTACGGCGCCCAATACGGATATATCACAGCCATACGGTTTTGTCTTCCTTAACTGCCTGCTGGACTGCAATGATGAAACCAGGCAGTATATGCTGGGAAGACCGTGGAGAAAGAACGGCAGCACAATTTATAAGAATTGCTATCTCCCACCTGAAATAGCGGAAAAGGGATGGTCCGGAATGAACGGTTATGCTGTCCTCGGAGCAAGATTGTTTGAGTTTGAGAATGTGGGACCCGGAGTTAAGACGCATGAAGACAGAAGGCAGTTGAATTCAGAGGAAGGGAATGCGTTAACTATAGAGAATATCTGCGGCGAATGGAATCCGAGATTATCGGTATTCTATACCCCTATTACTCAAAGACCTGTAATAAGTGAAGATGTGAGTTTCCCTGATATAGAAGGGCATTGGGCAGAAGAAACTATAAAATCATTTGCACAACTGGGATTGGTCAGCGGAATGCCTGACGGTAATTTTAAACCAAATGATACCCTTACAAACGCTCAAATAGTTTCTATGTTCGTAAGAGCTTTGGGTATTGATACAGAGAATCAGGAAGCTCAGGGAAATTGGTCTGAACCTTATATAAAAGCTGCAATAAAAGCAGGTATTGTAATGGAAGGAGAAATATCAGATACAAACAGGAATTCTCCTTGTACGCGTATGTATGCTGCAATTCTAGCGGCAAGAGCACTGAAATTTAGAAATGAGGCACTTCCTGTTCAATCGCAGATAAATAAGCTAAGCAGCAGTATAAAAGATTGGTCCTGTATTAAAAATACTGAAGATGTTGGGATTTGCTTAGGAGCAGGCATAATAATAGGAAGGCCGTCAAGTGTGGAGGGTGAGTATATATTTGCTCCTGACGGCGGCCTTACAAGAGCAGAAGGAGTTGCCATATTATTGCGTATAATTGATCCTTCTAAACGAATCAGAAACTGAGAATAAGTTGCCTGAATTAAAAATAATGTATACCAGCTTACATTTATTAATCATTTGTCTATTTATTATGTTAAATTTATAGTAAAATAATGATAGAAAAACAATGCTTAAGTAAGGAGGAAATAGGGTTTATGCACAAATTGGGTCATAATACCGGAGCAGGTATATACAAATTCATAAAAATTATGCTGTTATGCTGCGCGGTTATATTTACATCTATTTATGTACCTGCAAATAAAGCTTTAAGCGCTGAAGAAAATGCAACAGTACCGGCTTTCCCGGGAGCTGAAGGCTTTGGGAAATGGGCAACAGGAGGTAGAGGTGGCAGGGTCATTGAAGTAACAAATCTTGAAGACAGCGGTCCCGGAAGCCTGCGTGAAGCTATAGAAGCAAAGGGGCCGAGAATCGTTGTATTCCGTGTTTCAGGTACGATTACATTGAGGACTCCATTGACTATTAAAAACGGTGACATTACAATAGCAGGACAGACAGCTCCCGGGGACGGAATATGCCTTAGAAACATGCCTTTGCGCATATCGGCGGAAAATGTAATAATACGTTATATAAGGGTGCGTTTAGGTGATATATCCGGCGGTGAATATGACAGCATAGATGTTTCGGGTGGTTATAAAGTTATAATAGACCATTGCTCGGCCAGTTGGTCTGTAGACGAAACATTATCAATTGGCGACGGAAATATGGTAACTGTACAATGGTGCATGATAACTGAAAGCCTTTACAATTCATCCCATTCAAAGGGAGCACATGGATATGGTTCACTAATAAGGGGCAGCAACGGATCTTATTATACATATCATCATAACCTTTACGCACACCATTCATCACGAAATCCGCGTCCCGGTAACTACGAAAACTATGAAAATGATCCGTTAGGGATGACTCTTGATTTTGTGAATAATGTTGTATATAACTGGGGAGGTACTTGCGGATATAATGCAGATACGGATTCAGTAAGCAATTATAACTTTATAAACAACTATTATAAGACAGGTCCAAATTCTAAGGATGGGCCTATATTCAAGGAAAGTTCCCCATATGCAAGAGCATATTTCAGCGGAAACATGTATAACGGGAAATTGCCTGATGACCCGTGGGATCTTGTATATTTAGACTTCGAAAAATCAGCATATGAATCGGGATATAAACAGTCAGAACCTTTTGAGACTGAAAGTGTAATAATAGACAGCGCTGAGGATGCATATAAAAAAGTGCTTGAAACTGCAGGCGCTTCACTATCGAGAGATTCAGTGGATAAAAGAATAGTTGAAGAAGTTGTAAACGGTACCGGTAAGATAATTGACAGTCAGTCTGAAGTAGGAGGCTGGCCGAAATTGAAATCCACAGAGCCTCCTGTAGATACTGACAGCGACGGAATGCCTGATATATGGGAAACAGAAAGAGGATTAAACCCGAATGATGCATCTGATGCGGCAGCTGACAGGGATAATGATGGTTATACAAATATTGAGGAATACATTAACAGTTTAGTACCTGAAAATGCAGAAAATCTATCTGAAACTTCAGGTTTGGGTAAGAATAAAATGGTGCTTCAAATTGGCAATCCAACCATGGAGGTTAACGGTAAAAAGCAGGAAGTTGATCCGGGAAGGGGAACTACACCGGTTATTCTTAATGACAGAGCGTTTTTACCAATCAGGTCTGTTATAGAAGCGATGGGTGGAACAGTTGGATGGGATGCGGAATTAAAAAAGATCACAATTGAAGCGAGAGGCAATAAGATAGAAATGTGGCTGAATTCCAATACCATAAGCGTAAACGGTCAATACAAGAAAATTGATGTTGCGCCGACTATTATCAACGACAGGACGGTAGTACCGGTCAGGTTTGTTGCGGAAAATCTGGGATGTGAAGTAGATTGGGATGCGACAACAAAGATGATTACGATAAAATATTAGAAAATCTCATAAGAAGAAATAATGAACAATAAAACAGGGGCAGTTCTTTGATCAAAGAACTGCCCCGTTTGTATATTAACTAATCCTATTTATTTCAGGCCATTAAATAATGAGTTCAGCAGCACCTTGTTAGGATCCTGGCTCAGCTCCCATATCATAGCGCCGCCTAAACCTTTATTCTTTATATAGCCTGCTTTTTGCGCCATTGACTGCTCATCATCATAACTTATAAATGTTGTGCCGTTGTACAGCCATGGCACCATTGACTGCCAATGATAGTAACGAGTGAAACCTGATTTGTTAATATATTTTGATGCTATATCTGCATAACTTATGGAAGACCCGCCTGAGTGACGCTGGTAAAGTCCGTTATTAGCGTTGTTCACTGAATTATATTTATAGCCGTAAAAAGGTACGCCGACTACAAGCTTTTCTGCAGGAAATCCTGCTTTTAACCATGAACTGACAGCTGAATCAACGCTCCATTTATATTGAGGGGAAGAGTCGCTGTTGTTATACAAAGGTGCATTAAAATCTGTAAAAGTATCCCATGTTGCATGAATATCGTAGGTCATTATATTTCCGAAATCAAGGTATTTGTGAAGAAGTCCCAGTTCTGTATTATTTACATAATATGAACCTGCTCCGCCTGCGATAGTCAGAAGATAATGCTTGCCGTCAATAGCGCCCTGGGCATCTAGTTTTTCACGTATCTTTTTAAGCAAAAGAGTAAAATTTTGCTTATCCTGAGGCCTTTTAATATTCGTATTCAAACCTCCTGAAACCGGATATTCCCAGTCGAGGTCAACACCGTCAAAACCATGCTTTTTAATAAAATCCACAACACTGTTGGCAAATGTCGTACGTGAAGCATCGGTAAGAGCAACATCGGAGAACCTGCCGGACCATGTCCATCCTCCGACCGAAATCAATGTCTTAAGATGAGGATATGCTGTTTTTAATGATCTCAGCTTGCTGAAATTTGCAGGGTCTATGTCGGGGTATCCCATAGTAATTTTCAGATCACTGCCGATATTGGCAAAGGCATAATTAATATGAGTGAGCTTGCTTCCATCGATTTTATCAGGAGTATAAGAACTATATGCAGACCATGATGCATAGTAACCTACTATCCTAGCTTTATTATTTTGCTGGGGCGCAGGGGGTAATTGAACTTCCGGTGTTTTAATCACAATTGTATTGCTGGGCAGGGATATGTTGCCGCCTTCATCTTTTGCTCTCACGCTGAAGGTATAAACGGTCCCGGGTGACAGATTACCGGCTGTATATGAAGTATTTTTTGAGTCAGCTATATATACGTTATTTTTATAAATATTATATTGTATAACTCCTATATCATCTGCCGATGAATTCCATGAGAGTGATACGGCGGATTCCGTAACAGACACGGTTTTTAAATTAGCAGGTACTCTCGGAGGTATCTTATCTTTCTGTTTATCTGCAGTAAAAGAGGGTGAGACGAATAAGAAAGTAAACAACATTATTAATATAACGGATATAATTAGCATTAGTTTTCTGTGGCATATAAACCTGTTAAGCATAAGCATCGTATCAACTCCTCCAATAAAATTAAAGCAGCAGTATAATATTTTTAGTTTACATAATCAAGGATTTAAGAGCTGATATTCTGTAAAGCTTGATTAAGAACTAACTGAATATAAACCAAACATTATGTTTATATAATATATTATTATGTAAACCATAACAACAGGTAGATATGACCAGCCAAGCATAAGCCTGAAAAGCTATTAATATGGCAGTCGAAGCTAATTAAGCTCTTATTGATATGAGAAAATTTTATGAATAATACAGGGTATTGTATTTTGGAATTTGATGCTTTGATTCTATGAGAAATATATATTTAACTGTGGTTATACTTTAAAGAATTATTGAAGTAGGATATTTATTATGTTATACTATTACCAGTGAATGTAAATTTGTTTTAAAATTATTGGGGATAAATAGAACGTCAGGAAAGGTTAATAATAAACTTTCTAAATTGTGTCTATTCATTGACCTGTCAAAACCTGCAGTTTGAAGGATGTATTGTTTGCTGTAACTATATTATAATATCTGCAACATGATTATTGATATGGAGGTAGATTAAAAGTGCCTAATAAAAAGCATATTTTAGTATTATTAATGTCCTTAATAATAACAACTGCGATTATAGGGACATCTGTTCCGACATATGCTGCGTGCGACGGTCAAACTGCAACTATTGATGAAATATTGGGAAATCAGAATCCGGATGGAGGATGGAAGAAGTATTATAATGTAAATACCGGAGAATGGAAAAAATCTACAATTGATAATGGTGCTACGTATACAGAAATAAGAAGGCTGGCGCAGGAATACAATAAAACACAATATAAAAGCTATTTAAATCCCATAAAGAAAGGTATAAATTTCCTACTCAACATGCAATATGATAACGGCGGATGGCCTGAGATATACCAGGGACAGGAGTACCACGCATATATAGACTATAATGATGATTCTATGATTAATGTTATGTTTTTGCTGGATGAGGTGGCAAAGCAAACAGGAGATTTTACCTTTATTGACGATGAACTGGCCAAAAAGTGTGAAGAGGCAGTTAAAAAAGGTATAGATTGTGTATTGAAAACACAGATTGTATATAACGGAGAAAAACAAGCCTGGTGCCAACAGTATGATCCTGTTACTCTTGAACCTGCTGCAGGAAGAGCATTTGAGCTTATAGGCAACAGTGCCAGTGAAAGTGTAGGTATAGTAAGATTTTTAATGAGTATAGAAAAGCCCTCTTCTGAGGTTAAAGATGCCATCAATTCGGCAGTAGCATGGTTTAAGAAAGTGCAGATTAAAGGAATCAGAGTAGAAAAGCAGGGCGGAGATGTAGTGGTAGTGGAAGATCCGACGGCTAAACCCATATGGGCACGTTTTTATGAAATAGGCACTGACAGACCGTTCTTTTCTACTATTGACGGTGAAAAGAAGTATGCTCTTGCGGAAATTAATCTTGAAAGAAGGACAGGATACAGCTGGTATGGATACTGGCCTGAAAACTTGATAAATAATGAATATCCAGAATGGTTGACGAGGGATTGGGACGTATATCGAAATATTATATGGTGCAGAAAATAATAGGTGGACATAATATAAATTAAGATGGGGCATGGATGCTGTAAGTAACGGCACTCATGCCCCATTAAGCTTAATAATGGATTATTTATAAGCAACTGGAGATACTTTGAATGTAAGGAAAATATAAATGAATATATAAGATATAAAGTAAAGGACCGTGTTTTATGTCTGAGGAACTTATGCTTGAAGAAATTATGCTTAAGAAAAAGATATGGGCCGTAGTAGGAGCAAACGATAACCCACAGAAGTATGGCAACATGATATATAAAAAGCTGAAAGCGTACGGATATACAGTGTATCCTGTAAATCCGAAGCGGGAATTTATTGATGGCGACAAATGTTATCCTGATTTATCTTCCCTTCCCCAGAAGCCTGATGTCATAGACATGGTTGTATCACCCCAAAGGGGCATGCTGGTGCTTGAAGAAGCGGCGAAGCTGGGAATCAGGTATATCTGGCTTCAACCGGGGACATATGATGATGATCTGCTGGCGCTGATTGACAAACTAGGTCTGCAAGCAGTGCGGGCATGTGTACTTGTGGCATTGAGATAAGGTGTATAGAATTAGTTCAGTGCACGGCTTTATACTTTTTCAGGATGGCTAAGAAGGATTGAGCATTTAGATTAAGTGTTTTATTAATGCATTTTGGAGCAAGTGAATATATTTAAAGGCAAGGGCATAAGGTTATTCTTATTTACAATAACCTTATATCCTTGCTTTTTTAATTCAATAAAAATTTAATAATAAATGATAAAAATTTATTGTAAAACGATAAATAATATGATAAATTAATAATAACAAAAATGATATAATGTACCGTTTTTTTTGATGTAGAAATTCTGAGAAGGTGTATAACTCGGATTTCCGCAGCAAAATCAACCGGTGCAGTAAGTCAAATTGGAGAGGTGCTTATAAATGAAACGGGGAACGACACTATTTTTAAAATTTGCAGTCATTGTTATAGGGCTTGTGGGACTTGCCCTGTGTATATTTTTAGTGCCTGAAATAGCAAATTATATGGCGAAATTATATCCTGAGGCTCATTACCTGAAATATCTCGTATTAACCGGTTTATATCCGACGGCGATACCGTTTTATTGCGCTTTATATCAAGCTTTTAAACTTTTAAGTTATATCGACAGGAACAACGCATTTTCGGAGCCGTCTGTAGAAGCACTGAAGATAATAAAATACTGCGCAGCTGTAATTAGTGCATTGTTTATGCTGGATATGCCGTTATTTTACCTTTTTGCTGAAAGGGATGACGCACCAGGTGTTATAATTATCGGTCTGGTTATGATTTTTGCTTCGATGGTAATTGCAGTTTTTGCTGCTGTTCTTGAAAAGTTGTTGAAAAATGCAATTGATATAAAAGTTGAAAACGATTTGACAGTCTGAGGTGAATAACATGGCTATTATAATAAACATTGACGTTATGCTGGCTAAAAGGAAAATGAGCGTAACGGAGCTTGCGGAGAAGGTTGGCATAACAATGGCTAACCTGTCTATATTAAAAAACGGAAAGGCAAAAGCGATTCGTTTATCGACATTGGATGCCATATGTAAAGCTTTGAACTGCCAGCCGGGAGATATACTTGAATATGTTGAATCACCTTCAGACAGCTGTTCTGAAGGTTTATAGCAAATAAAGCATTATGTGAAATAATTTAATGCTATATACTGGCTTGTTTTGAGGTAGAAATTTAATAAGATGCGAAGCCAGGATTCCTGAAGCAAAATCAGCCGGTGCATAAAATTATATTATAATGCTGTAAAGGAGTGAAGGTTATTATGAAAAATCAGTTGCCTGATGATGAAGTATGCAACAGTACTACAAATAATGACATTAAATCAGTGGATTTGAACGAGTCGGTGAATAGTGAGGCAGCAGTACATAGAGATGAAAACGGCGCTGAAAATATTGCTGTGCCTGTGAATGAGACAGAAGGCAATAACACAGTGATCTCTGAGAATAAATCAGCAAATGAGGCACAATCAGCAGGAGAATGTCTACTGATAAATGAGGGAGAAGTCAAGGGTGAAAATACGGGTATGAAACAAAAAAACAGCAGTAATCTGGTCACCGGACAAAATGTGTTTCTGCTTCTTGCATGCATAATACTTGGAATACTTGCTGACTATTTATTTTATGGGAAAAGGTTCGGAATATCATATCCCCTTTTTGTTATAGTGCTTTATTCGGTATTTATATGGAGATACCATAATATTACGCCCTTTGATTTTAGCTTTAAATGGTTGTTAAGCATACCGGTCATACTTCTTTCTGCTACCTACTGCATATTTGATAATGTTGTTTTCAAAATGCTCAATTTTATGGGAATACCGATACTTGTGGTAGCACAAACCATTCTGATTGCCCATGGCAATGAATATGAATGGTATGAAAATAAATTCGCTATTGATATACTGAATGGTATATTTTACAGAGCTTTTGTGCATATAATGAAACCTTTTCAGCTTTTGATAAAGCTTGGTGAGAGAAAAACCGGTAAAGGTGCATACAAACCAGTTATAAACGTGCTTATAGCGTTGGTTATATGCGTGCCGCTGGCGATGATAATTGTACCCCTTCTGGCTTCCGCGGACCAGGTGTTTGGCGATTTAATAAGCAATATATCAAGATTACTGAGAAATATAAATATATACAATATAATTTTCAGGATATTTGCCGTCATTTTTATCAGTTCTGTTTTTTTCAGTTACATATTCAGTTTTACAGTAAATAAAGCTGATAAAAGTAATAATGTTACGAATGATAGAATTTCGGCCAGCAAAGTATGGGAACCTGTAATAACAATTACCGTACTTACTGTCGTTAATCTTATTTATATAATTTTTATATTTATACAATTCAAATATTTATTTGCAAGAGTTATACCCGAGGGATTTTCTTATTCAGGATATGCAAGAAAGGGATTCTTTGAACTGGTTGCCGTAACTTTAATAAACCTTGCAATACTAATATTTGACATAAACTTAGTAAAATCTACGGATAGCATGCTTAATAAGGTGGTTAAGGTTCTGCAATCATTACTAATCGTATGTACTTCTATAATGCTTGTCTCTGCATTCTATAGAATGGTATTGTACGAAATGGAATACGGATATACCTACTTAAGAATATTCACACAGGCATTTATGCTGTTTATATTTGCACTGCTTATAGCTACCATGATTAAAGTTTGGAATCAGCAGATCCGTCTGCTTAAAGCATATATAATAATTGCGTTAATATCATATACCCTTATTAATTACGCTAATGTTGATGTTATGATAGCAAAAGCAAACATAAACGCAGGAAAAATTGATGTTGATTATCTTGTACAGCTTTCAAACGATGCAGTACCCCAGATTGAAAAATTATTGGATGATGGTGATGAGGAAATAGAATCAAAAGTACGTAGTAATTTTGAGTTCAGGAAGAAACATTTAGAGAAAAATAAAAACTGGCAGTCTTTTAATATTGCCAGATACCGGGCATGGGAAATAGTTTCAAAATATTAAATTAATCTATTGTGATAGCTGTTTTATGGAAGAAACCTTGTGGAGAGGCTCATATCACATGTTAATCCGAGCTTAAGTTAAGCGAATTCATTGTTTGAGCAGAATAATTACATGGTGTTTTTTAACATATCTAATCTCCAGATTTTTATATGTTAAAATGCACTTCCTTAATTGTCGTGCTCCGCTACTATATACATATTCTGTTACAGAGTATAAATATAAATTCAAAATTATACTGGGAGTTTGAATTCGTAGCAGCTGAATTTACAGGGTCTTGGCATCGTAACCCAGTTTCCTGAAACAAAATCAAATAGCACAAGAAGCCCAATATATTAGGTTAAATATAGGGCAGGCATCAGGGAAGGTGCCTGCCCTATTTTTGCATAATTATTTACCAGGTATTGCTTATGTGTAAATAAAAATATAATATATATTTGTATGTGGTTAGTACGAGTTCTATTAACAAATGTGGGGTGAAAAATTTGGCGTTAGTTATTTCAAATGTGGTAAAGAAGTTCGGAGAAAAGACAGCTGTAGATGGCATCTCTTTTACTATGGAAAATCCCGGGGTTTTCGGTCTTTTGGGTACGAACGGCGCAGGAAAGACCACAACAATCAGAATGATACTTGGGATACTGGAAAAAGACAGCGGTACCATACAATGGAACGGTAAGCCGGTAACAAGAGAAAATGTGAAGTTCGGTTATTTGCCGGAAGAAAGAGGTTTATATCCTAAAGCAAAAGTTGGGGAACAACTGCTGTATTTTGCAAAGCTTCGCGGACTTACTGCAAAAGCTGCGAAAAATAGTATGGAGCAATGGTGTGAAAGACTGGGGGTCACAGAGTATATAAACTCTGTTGCAGAACATCTTTCAAAAGGAAATCAGCAGAAAATACAATTTATATCTGCCCTGATACATGATCCTGAGCTCATTATACTGGACGAACCCCTAAGCGGCCTTGACCCGATAAATGCTGATCTGTTCAGAGGAGTTATAAATGAGCTTGCCTCAAAACAAAAATTTATTATTATGTCAAGCCATCAAATGCACTTAGTTGAGGAATATTGCAATGACATACTTATATTAAAAAACGGCAAGACGCTTCTTAAAGGTAATCTTAATGAAATTAAACGGGGTTATGGAAGAACAAATTTGTCAATAAAATGTGAAGCCGATATTAAAAATCTGGTTGAACAGGCCGGAATTAACATTGTTTCGGCGGATGAATCAGGTTATGAATTAAAAATAAAATCTGAAGAACAGGCTAACGAAATTCTTAAGAACATTATTGATAATGGCATAAGCGTGTTGAAATTTGAAATCAGAGAGCCATCTCTTCATGAAATTTTTGTAGAAAAGGTGGGTGGGGCAGAATGAAAGAATTTTTTACAGTCTTTGCATATACATTCAAAGAAAACGTCAGGAAAAAGTCTTTTATAATATCAACTGTTATCATGCTTTTATTGGCTATTGTTGCGTTAAACATACCTGCCTTCATGCAGAACTCAAATAAGGATAACACTGCAGAAGAAGATAATACAAGCATTGATATACATACTACGGTATTTATCGTTGATGAAAAGAAAGTATTGGATGAGCAGGACCTTGAAGGATTGGGAATTGCATTTAAGGGATATGCTTTCAAAGCAGAGAATTTAAATAATGTTGATGCTTTGAAAAAAACTATTAAAGAATCTGACGACAGTGCTTTACTGATAATTAATATAAAGGAAGGGCAGCCATTTTTAGAATATTGGGTTAATAAGGATGATGACCAGATAATTCCGAGTCAGTTGAGCAAGGCTATAAAAAACATCTATGCAGGAAGAGTACTTAAAAATGCGGATATATCAGATGAAATAATACAAATGTCATTAAACGATGCAGCATATGAGGTTAATGTTCTTGGCAAAGGTATGATGCAAAGTTACTTTTCAGGCATTTTAGTTACTATACTTTTGTTCTTTGCCATATATTTTTATGGATATGGAGTATCAATGTCAGTGGCATCAGAGAAAACTTCAAGAGTAATGGAGATAATTCTGACTTCTGTAAAACCATCCAAAATAATAATAGGCAAGACTGTTGCCATGGGATTCCTGGGCTTGTGTGATTTGCTACTTCTAATAATTGTGTCAGTGGTGACATATAAGCTAAGATTTCCAAAAGATTTTAAAATAATGGGAGAAACATTAAATCTTTCGAATTTTACAGGCCCGGTACTAACCATGCTTATAGTATATTTTATTCTCGGCTATTCTCTTTATGCCGTTTTAAATGCAGTTGCCGGAGCTACTGTGAGCAAGGCAGAGGATGTTAATTCTGCAATGATGCCAATTTCCATGATATCATTGATAGCTTTTTATCTGTCATACGCTATATTAGGGCTTCCAGAAGGAAAATTTGCCACAATAGTTTCTCTAATACCTTTTTCAGCTCCCTTTGCAATGCCTTGCAGGCTGGTGCTGACAGATGTGCCTGCGTGGGAGATCGGAGTCTCTGCTGCGATATTACTGGCATCTACAATACTGCTGGGCTGGATTTCGATAAGAATTTATTCATCGGCGGTTTTACATTATGGCAAACGCCTAAAATTAAAAGACCTTTTGAATATTTCAAAATAAAAAAAGATATATTAATGCGAAGAAGCACATGATTCAAATCATGTGTTTTCTGCTGTTATCCTATGATGAAATTTCAGTATGCTGTATAATGTATATTGGGATTTCAAAGGAGGTAATATTTTGGGCAGGTTTATTGAGTTTAACGATGTAAGGAAAATATATAAATCAGGCGAAGTTGAAATTAAAGCTGTTGACGGAGTAACATTTTCCGTTGATAAAGGTGAGTTTGTAGTTATAGCAGGACCCAGCGGTGCGGGCAAGACTACTGTTCTTAACATTCTGGGAGGCATGGATTTTGCCAGCAGCGGAAGCATAATAGTAGACGGCAATGAAATCAGCAAATATACTGCCAGACAGTTGACCACATACAGGCGGTATGACATAGGTTTTGTATTTCAGTTTTATAATCTGGTGCAAAATCTTACTGCTATTGAGAATGTTGAACTGGCTGCTCAAATATGCAAAAATCCTCTTGACCCGGAACAGGTATTGGAGCAAGTAGGATTAAAGCATCGAAGGAATAATTTCCCGGCCCAGTTGTCCGGCGGGGAACAGCAGAGGGTTGCCATAGCAAGAGCTCTTGCTAAAAATCCAAAGCTGTTGCTGTGCGATGAACCTACGGGAGCGTTGGATTATAACACCGGCAAGTCGGTGCTCAAGCTGTTGCATGATACCTGCAGAAGTATGGGTATGACGGTTATAGTCATCACCCATAACCTTGCTATTGCACCCATGGCAGATAAAGTCATAAGGATAAAGAACGGCAAGGTGGAAAGTATCACCATAAACGAAAATCCGGTTCCGGTGGAAAGGATTGAATGGTAATTATGAAGAACGCGTTTGGTAAAAATCTTATCAGGGAAATCCGGAATACTATAACAAGATTTTTGTCGATAATGGTGATTGTTGCTATCGGAGTGGCTTTTTTTGGAGGTATAAGAGCAACCTGCCCTGATATGAAGCTGACGGCTGATAAATACCTGGATGAAAATAAAATGGCTGATATTAGGATATTATCCTCATTAGGCTTCACGGATGAAGATGTTGCAAAAATCAAAAAGATTAAAGGCGTGTCAGATGTGGTCCCGGGCTATACTTTTGACGCATTGGCCGTAAGCAGAGATGAGGAAAAACCCGTAAAGGTTCATTCCATAGCGATAAGTGCACAAGGTTCAGGGAAATCCGTATCGGAAGTAAATAAGCCTGTTCTAGTAGAAGGAAATCTGCCCGAAAATGAAGACGAATGCATAACTGAAAAAGGATATCTCAATGATGAAGGTATTAATATAGGTGATTATATAGAACTGAAAACGCAAAATGGGTCAAAAAAGTTTAAAATAACAGGTGTTGTCAACAGCCCCATGTATATAAATACGTTTGAGAGAGGGAACAACTCCCTTGGAAGCGGTAAAAGCGCAGCATTCTTCCAGATAGGAGAAAAGTCTGCCGCAGAACTTTCAATTCCTGAAATACCGGGTATGGACAGATATGCTGTATATACCGAGTTATCTGTAATTATTGATGAAGCAAAAGAAAAAAACACTTTCATGGATGAATATAAGGATGTTGTTGAGCCAGTAAAGTCTGAAATTCAAGAGTTAAGTAAAAATGAATATTCAAACAGCTGGTATGTATTTGACATGTTTGACAATGAATCTGTTTATGGTTATATGAACGATGCCGACAGGATAGGGGCTGTAGGTGAAGTATTTCCTTTAATTTTCTTTTTCGTTGCGGCTTTGGTATGCCTTACAAGTATGACAAGAATGGTGGAGGAACACAGAACACAGATGGGGGTTCTGAAAGCTCTGGGATACGGGAAATTATCAATTATATCTCAGTATTTCCTGTACGCATTTACGGCAAGCATAGCAGGTAGTATCATAGGTGCACCTATAGGCTTCAGACTGTTTCCGACAGTAATTTTCAATGCCTACAGGGTGATGTATAACCTTCCGGCTGTTGTCACACCGTTCAATATGTCCCTGGCAATAACATCCACACTGGTAGCCGTAATCAGCACCACAGCAGCAGCGGTCATGGCGTGCATAAAAGAATTAACTTCTGCTCCGGCTGAACTTATGAGGCCGCGTGCCCCAAAAGCAGGTAAAAGAATTTTCCTTGAAAGAATAGGTTTTATATGGAGAAGGATGTCATTTACCAAAAAAGTAACAGCAAGAAACATCTTCAGGTATAAAAAGAGGTTCTTAATGACCGTAATAGGCATTGCAGGCTGTACGGGCCTGCTGGTGACAGGGTTTGGGTTGAAAGACTCTATATTGTCCATTACAGATATACAATTCAATGACATTTATGTTTATAATCTTATAGGTTATTTGAAGCAGCCTGTTACAGGAGAGGAAGCGGACCTTTTTAAAGCAGAACTGGACAGGAATAGCTATATAGAAAAACTGATGCTTTTGTTTCAGCAGAGTATATCTGTAGGCAAATCAGGAAGCAATAGCAAACAGAGTAATGTGTATATTACGGTTCCAGAGGATAATAAAGACTTGAAAAAATTTATAAAACTGAGAATGAATGACTCTGATATTGATCTTCCGGATGATGGCGTTGTGATAACACAAAAACTTTCAAAGATGCTGGATGTAAAAAAGGGAGAATATATTGATATTACTCTCGGAGATAAAACTGTTCAGTGCAAGGTACGGGATATTACTGAACATTATGTATGGCATTATATTTATATGTCTAAACAATATTACAATCAGATATTTAATATGCCTGTTAAATTCAATGGATTTGCGTCAATAACAAATACTGCTTCCCAGGGGCAGGAAGAAGAGTTATCAAAGGAACTTATGAAAAACAGCAATATTAATTCATTAAACTTTACAACGAATATCAGTGATAATTTCAGGAAGAGCATGAGGAGTCTGGATTCTGTCATATTTGTGCTGATACTTTCTGCAGCAGCTCTGGCTTTTGTTGTAATGTATAATCTGACAAATATAAATATTACTGAAAGGATCAGAGAACTGGCCACCATAAAAGTACTGGGATTCTACGACAAGGAGCTTGCTTCATATATTTACAGGGAAAATATCATTCTTTCACTGATTGGTACTGCAGCAGGATTAATACTCGGAATATTTCTGCATAAGTATGTAATTGCGACAACAGAGACGGATATAGTGATGTTCGGACGAAATATAAATTCTGTCAGCTTTATATATTCTGCAATTTTGACACTAATATTTGCCGGCACGGTCAATGTATTCATGTATGGAAGGTTCACCAGGATTAATATGGTAGAGTCACTTAAAAGCGCTGAATAGGCGAATGGGAACTGACGGGAATAACAAAAACATATGACATTTGTCATATGTTTTTGTTATTCCCGTCACTGTTTAAATGTACATTCTTTTTGTATTATATTGGTATCAAATATACAGTTGTATTTATGTATGGGAGGTCTTTAAATGGTGGTTGAAATTAATAATTTGGTAAAGAAGTTTGGAGACTTGCTTGCACTGGATAATGTAAGTTTTTCTATTAAAGAAGGCGAGATATTCGGTCTTCTCGGACCAAACGGGGCAGGCAAGACCACGGCAATAAATGCTATGTTAGGACTTACAAAGAGTGACAGCGGGGAAATAAAGATATTTGGTAAAAACCTAAAGGAATATGAATTGGCCATAAAAAAGGATATAGGTATAGTACCACAGGATATAGCAGTATTTGAGGATCTTACAGCCTATGAGAATGTGAAGTTTTTTGGTAAATTATACGGCTTAAAAGACAATCTTTTAAAAGAACGTATCGAAGAAGCTTTAAACTTTACAGGGCTTTGGGACAGAAGAAAGGAATATCCCGGTAAGTATTCAGGAGGTATGAAAAGAAGGCTGAATATAGCATGCGCAATAGTTCACAAGCCAAAACTGATAATAATGGATGAACCTACGGTTGGCATTGACCCTCAATCCAGAAACCATATTCTGCAGTCGGTTAAGGAATTAAACAGGACAGGATCAACTGTTATTTACACATCTCATTATATGGAAGAAATTGAAGAACTCTGTACAAATATAATCATAATGGATCATGGAAGGATAATAGCTAAAGGCACCAAAGACGAGCTCAAATCTCTTATTGCATTTGAGGAAAAAGTCCGTATAGATCTAGTATCGGTAAACTTTACACTCGTAGATAATATAAAATCTATAAAAGGCGTAAAAGAAGTTGCTGTTGACGGCAACTCGCTTAAGATAGCATCTGCCAAGGGCAGCAGGAATCTGGGACAGATAATTGACGCTATTTCTGCGGCTGACAGTGAGATTGTATCAGTAAATGTTGAGCAGCCTACGCTTGAGGGCGTATTTTTGACGATGACGGGAAGAACTCTGAGGGATTAAATTATCAATCGTAAAGGCGGTGATTTTGCATGAAAATGTTAAATATAGCATATTACACGTTTATCAGAAACCTTAGAGACAAAAAGTCAATGGCCCTTATGCTGCTCATGCCTGTTATGCTGATATTGATATTAGGTACTGCACTCAACAGCGCTTTTGAGGTTTCAAATATAGAAAAGACGAAGGTTTATTATATAAATAACGATAAAGGTGATATTGCAAAAAGTTTTGAAGCTGTTATTAAAAGCAAAGAAATAAAGGAAATGTTAGAATTTATAAAAACTGATGAAAAGGAGACTGCGTTAAATGATGTAAAAACTGGCAAAGCAGCCGCACTTATCATGATAGACAGTGGTGTTACGGATAATATATATTCAGGGGAAAGCGCGGAGATAACCGTCTTTGAGGATGCAAACAGCTATTATGGGCCATTGGTGGTAGAAAACTTTGTTAAAAGTTTTGCAAATGGAATAAATGCCGGAATTGCCACTCAAATGCTGGGTAATCCAAATGTAACATACGGGCAAAAGAATATGATAGATAATAAGCCCGTTTCAGCATCCGGAAAAATTCCTAAAGCTATGGACTACTATGCAGTAACTATGCTTGTGCTGATAATTATGTACGGTTCCTTATACGGATTGTTTGGATTTGGCGATGATTATCTGGGCAGTATGAGAACTCGCCTGTTGAGTTCACCTGTAAATTTGTTCAGTCACTTATCAGGGAAGCTGATTGGAACAATATCCAGTGTCTTTGCACAGGCATTTGTGTTAATACTGTTTACTAAATATGTATACAAAGCGAACTGGGGTACAAATGTCTTTGAAATAATATTAATAACCCTTGTTTTATGTATATTTACTACAGCCATTGGGATTATGCTTGTGATACTTATAAAAAATAAAGATGCAGCAGGAGCTTTGATGCAAACCATTATACCGGTTATGACGTTCATATCCGGAGGTTATTTTAAAATTATCACTGACAATAAGGTATATAACACCATAAAAATGTTTATGCCAAGCAATCTCGGGCAAACTGCATACTTCAATTCCATATACGGTGATACGCCGGATCAGACTTATTTTTGTCTTGCGGTATTAGGTATCATGATTGCAATAATTATAGCTGTTTCTTCGGTAGTAGGAAGGAGGAGATTGAGATGACAGCTGTTTTTTTCACAAATATTATCAGGATATTCAGGAATAAGATAAACCTTTTATTTATGATAGTGATGCCGGTTGTTCTTATAGTTGTTGTAATGGCTATGGGAACGGGAGAGGCAGTAATAAATTGTGGCATTGTAGACTATGATAAGTCTGAGTTTACGGAAGACTTCATCAGCAGATTAAAAAGTATGGGCAGTATTAAAATAATAAAAGAAGATCAAATACAAGATAAGCTTATAAATCAGACTATAGATTGTGCTATCGTAATACCTGAAGGATTTACTGACGGAATTATAAATAATAAAGATGTCCAGGTACAGAGCTATACACTGCAGGAGACAAACGCAACGACACCTTTCCTTATAAATGTACAAAGTTATCTTGATTCAGCCCGAAACATAGCATTAAGCGCAGGTGGTGATGAATCCAGGTTTTATGAAGGTATGAGCTATTATGAAGATGAAAATATGAAGATAAATACTCAAAAAGTAAGTAAAACGGGGAAAAATTTGCAAAGGACGAGTACAAGCATGGGTTTTCTGGTAATGAGTATGCTCTTTTTTACTTCATTTGGACAAATGATTATATTAAAGGACAAAGAAACGAAAATAGTATTCAGGATACTTTCTGCACCTATTACCATGAGGAAATATATGATTGTTAATATTATCAGCTTCTTTATGGTATCAGTATTGCAGGTAACACTCATATTTGGCTTTCTTCAGTATGTTATAAAAGCTAATCTTGGTCCATACCCGCTATATATGTATATAGTATCGCTTGTATTTTCATTAGTATGTGTTTCACTGGGAGTGGCAGTTACCAGCATATCAAAGGATACACGGCAATCAGCTGTTATAATGTCACTCATTATCAGCCCTATGTGTATGCTTGCAGGCTGCTGGTGGCCAAAATCCTTTATGCCTGATACGCTTCTGAAAATAGCAAAATTTGTTCCACCCACATGGATTATGGACGCATATGACAAGCTTCTGCATGGAAGCACTTTGGCAGATGTGACCAAAGAAATACTTGTGATGCTGGGTTTCACTGTGGTATTTTTCCTTCTGGGAACATGGAAAAAGACCGATATTGCCAGATAGTTTCTTAACAGTTTAATACTTTTATTTGTAAATATTGCATGGTAGAATATTCATATAGCAAAATAATGAGGATTAATTGGACAATTACAGCATTATAAAGATTTAATGCTGTAATTCTTTAAGAAATACCAAATCGGTGAAAATATGAAATACTTGTTTAAAATATTATTTTTAATATTTTTAATATGTGAACTTGCGATTTATTCCGGATCATATTTGCATGTTTCAAGTGTAATATTTGTTCTTGTACTTACAGCGTCCAATATTTACAGGCTGAAGTACAAGAATAATTTATGGATAATTATAGCGGAATTTGTTCTGGTAATTGCAGCTTCATTCATTAATCCGGTATTTAGCATTTTGTTCGCACTGACGGCTTATGAATTTACATATAAAAAATTCTATATCGGACTGGCAGGTACAGCTTTATCTATTTTGCATCCCTGGGGGTATTACCCGGTACAGGTACTTTTTTTGACTGCATCAATATGCAGTATATATGCATACAGCAGAAGAATACTGGAAGAAAAAGAAGATGCATTAATTAAGCTGTATGACAGCGAACGGCATATGAGATACCAACTGGAAAGTGCGAACCTTAAGTTGCTGAATTCATCAAAGGAAATTGCCCATATTGCGGAAGTAAAAGAGAGAAACAGAATTGCAAGAGAGATACATGACAATATAGGACATAATATTGCGGGCGTACTGATAAACTTGCAGGCGGCGTTCAAAATTCATGACAGGGATGCGCAAAAATCAATGGAACTTGTTAAAAAGTGCATAGACAGCATGTCAGATGCATTGACACTAATCAGAAATACGGTTCACAACATCCGTCCGAAAGAAAGCATAGGAATAGAATATATTAATGATATTATCAGAAATTTCACTTTTTGTCCTGTGGAATTCAAACACAGCGGGGATTTCAATTCCCTTCCCGCTAATCACATGGAAATACTGGGCTATAATATAAAAGAAGCCCTTACCAATGCAGCTAAGCATTCAAAGGCTAATAAGATTATTATTAATATTGACATAAATGAGAAATTCACAAGGCTTTATATAAAAGACAATGGTGTTGGTTGTACAAATATAAAGGAAAACATGGGAATAAGCGGCATGAAAGAAAGAGTAAGAAATGCAGGAGGAACTATAACTTTTGATTCAGCTAACGGATTTTTAATTGTATGTGTAATACCCAGAGAAAAAGAATTGGGGGGCGGTTTATTTGAAAGTATTGGTGGTTGATGATGATGCGCTTATTAGGGACGGGCTGAGTATTCTTCTGGATATGGAGGAAGATATTGATATTGTGGGCACGGCATGCAATGGTCAGGAAGCTTTTGAATTATGCAAAAAGGTGTCTCCTGACATAGTGCTTATGGATATCAGGATGCCCGTTATGGACGGAGTTTTGGGGACAAGACTGATAAAGCAGCATTTCAGTGATATTAAAATCATTATACTGACAACCTTTAAAGATGATGAATATATTAAGGAAGCTATCAAGAGCGGAGCTGAAGGCTATATACTCAAAAACCAGCCCTCTGACAGCATCATTGAAACCTTGAGAATTGTTAACAAGGGAAATATCGTGCTGGAAAAGGAAGTGGCAGATATGTTATCAGCGATGTTGAAGGATGACAGGAAAACTGATGCGAAGCAAATAGATTTTACCGAGCGTGAAATGGATATATTAAAGCTGGTAGGAGAAGGACTAAGTAACAGAGAAATTGCTGAAAGGCTTTACCTGGGAGAAGGGACGGTAAGAAACTACGTGACGGCCCTGCTGGAAAAGCTGAACCTGCGCGACCGTACACAGCTTGCGTTGTATTATGTGAGGAATATGGAGTAGGGGTTTTTCCGCTTTCCACCGAATGAAAGCGGAGGAAAGGTTGATTTTTAAAATATGGCAATTCTCAAAGGGATGACCCACACAGCAGAGAAGAGTCCCATTACCTTATAATCTATTAGTAGGATTGATGGTACAAATAGAGTATCAGAGGTGACGATATAAGTTTAATAGATAATATCATAAGAACAGAGCAGGAGTTTCCCAGGATATTTACGAATGCTCTTGAAAAGATTAAGGAACAATATACTACAATGAAGAAAATAGGATATCTCATGACAGTAATCATGCTATCCTGTACCCGGAAAAAATTTCTGACATTTAAAGCGTTTTGATTGATATAAGAAACTTCTATCTGGAAAAAGGACTTGAACCTCGAATATATAATCCCTTTTCAGATGGTTATTTTGAAGAAAATAAATCAACATTTGAGGAATGCGGATTTACAATTCAAAAATACGGATTCATCAAATATATGCTCCTTACTGAGCAAAATCAAATAAATGTAAAAGGAAATCTCACTATTAAGAGGATAATCGATTGGGATAATCGCATTGCTGAGGACATATATGCGCTTGATGATGATACTTTTACGCCAATTGTAATCATGAATTCCTTAATGGATAAAGACTTTTATTGTTTTGTTGGATATATGAGCAATAAAGCAGTAACAATTGCATCAGTATACTACTCTAAATATGGCTGCGCAAGGCTTGATAATGTTGAAACAGCTCAAACACACAGAAGAAGGGGGTACTCAAGGAAGTTAATAAGCTATATTGTTGATTATCATAGAAGAAATAGGAATATCCCCTTTTTGTATGGCCTGCTAATGAAACTGCTGAAAGGATATACATAGAAGCCGGTTTCAGGGCGTTATTTCAGGCAGAAGCTGTAAGGGCTGAATATCAGGGTTAAAGTTTGAAAGTTAAATCTATTATGTGCTATTTTTGATAATTTGTGAAACCTTATACTAGAGTTATTTCATTTTTGTAAATTTTTGAAATGAGGAGTATAACATGAATCAAATAAATAAAAAGCTATGCGTAAAAGGTGAAAGAATTTCACTTTATTTTGCTTCAAAAGAAGCTAAAAAGCTGGTTTTTAATATGACTCAGGATGATGAAATCAAAGATTTAATGTTCGGTGAAGGCGGTAATTGGTGTACGTGGGAAGAGTATAAAGACATTGAAGATGAATATTATACAGGGCAACCAGGTGTAAATAATTATTTATTAATAGAGTATAATGGAGAATTTATCGGTGCAATAAGCCATGCATACCACGGCTCTAAAATCAGGAATATGGAGCTGGATATATGGCTGCGTTCAACATCATATACAGGTAAAGGTTTAGGTGTTGAAGCTATCAATTTACTAATTGAGTATTTACGTAAAACTTATGAAATTAAGACCTTTATCACATAAGACCATGGATCAAAAATACCAGAGCTATTAAAGCATATAAGAAGTGTGGTTTTGAAATTATAGATAACTTTAATCCTAAGGATTATTATGAAGATGGAGAAGAAGAGTGGTTTGACGGTGATTATGGGGTTGAAGAAACAGTAAATATGGTTAAGACAATTAAATGACAGCATGTTAATAATACAAGAGAATTATCCATGAGTAATTATAATGAGGATGTGAGATGTGTGGATTTGCGACTAAAATTTAATGAAGATGAAGTGAATTATGACAAATGGCGGCCGACCTATGTCCCTGAGCTTTTTGATGAAATTATACAATACTCAGGTATAAACGAAACAAAGAAAGCGCTGGAGATAGGCATTGGAACAGGTCAGGCAACTCTCCCTATCCTTAAAACGGGATGCAAGTTAACTGCTGTTGAGATAGGTGAAAGATTAGCTGAATATTCAAGACAGAAATTTGCTGATTTTAGCAACTTCGAAATTTTTAACATTGCTTTTGAAAAATTTGATTGTAAAAGCAATACATTTGACCTGATTTATTCAGCAACCGCTTTTCATTGGATTCCGGAACATATTGGCTATATAAAAGCTTATGATCTTCTGAAGAGCGGGGGAGCTTTAGCATTATTCTGGAATCATCCTTTTGTAAACCGAGATGATGATCCACTCCATTTAGAGATACAAAAAGCTTATGATAAATATTGGCCATATGACAGGAAGTCTGTAGAATTCAATAAGAGTAACTGTGTAGTAATAAAGGAAACCATTAGGCATTTTGGATTTATTAATGTTTTTTCAAAATTGTACTTTAAAACTCGAATCTTTTCAGCAGAAGGTTATTTAGCATTATTGAATACTTATTCCGACCATAGGGCTCTGCCCGTAAATACAAAAAACAAGCTGGAAAATGAAATAAAGTCTGCAATCAATGATTTCGGCGGAAAATTACATGTCTATGACACCATGGATTTATACCTGGCACAAAAGCCATGATACCGCAGAATAAACAAAATCAACCAGCACAACAAGTTATGTATTGCTTTCTTTATCAAAATCAATTGGTATATTTTTAATATATCCTGTTGCCGTAACCTTCGCAATCAAATCTTTGTTTTCGTCAAAGACATCGACGTTATATGTACAAAGCTTTTTCTGCGAGTTTACCTCCTTTGCCTCGGCTGTCAGTACTTTGCCCTTTGATGACTTGATGTATGAAATAGTCGAATTTACAGAAACAGTCACCAAACCTTTGGCATTTGACGCCACGGCAAAAGCAAAATCCGCAAGTGTGAAGATAACTCCTCCCTGAACCATGTCAACAGCGTTCAGATGATTATCGTTTATTTCCACTTGCGCAACGGCATATCCCGGCTCCGCCTTAACTATTTTTATGCCGTTATGCATAACAAACCTGTCATTTTTAAAAAATTCTATAATTTTATTATTATCAGTTGACATAATACCTCCAAATTTGATTACAATATGGCTACTTAATAAATGAGAAAAATGGATAAATGTTTAAAAACTTAATTCAAATGCTAATGAGAAGTGAAACAATCATTAAATTATATTATCTGTTTCTTCTATTCATGTAATCCTTATACAGGTTTTCAATACTTCTGTCCCACGTTTTTTCACCTTCTTTTGAAAATAAACAGCCGGGCGCTTCGCCGTTCCTGCGGTGGTAAGCAATGCATTCACAGCACTTGCCATGACGGGAACAACCTATGCAAGTGCAGGTACAGTTTATTGTGTTATTACAAGCCATTTGACTCCCTCCGTTTTATATGATGTATAAACATTATCTTTACATAATAAATTACATTTATGCAAAAGCAAGGAACTGTAATGTTTCATGCCAATCTTATATTCCGCATAAGAATAGTGCGAAACATATACTATGTCCAGTTTAACCTTATATTGCTTCAAGGTTTATATATACTTAAATATTATACCATAGGATTCAAATATAATATATCTTTTGATTTATGCATAATGTTGAAAAATGTTCGCATTTAATAAAAATGTAGTGAAATGATTACAAAAAATATTATAATTATAACTACAACTGATTAACAATAATAAGGCAATTAAGTATATACAAATTATTAAATGCATAAGTTTCTTACCCTGTTTGTTTAAGGAGATGAATGAATGGCAAAACAAGTATGGAAGCCAACTACAATATTAAACCCTGTACCGGCGGCTATGGTAACATGCGCAGATGCAGACGGAAAGCCAAATATAATAACAATTGCATGGACTGGCACAATTAACACAAAGCCCCCCATGCTTTCTATTTCTATAAGAAAGGAACGGTATTCCTATAACCTGATAAAAGAAAAGGGTGAATTTGTTGTAAACCTCACGAATAAACAGTTGGTGCGTGCGGCCGACTTTTGCGGGGTAAAATCCGGCAGGAATGTGGACAAGTTTGCGGAAACGGGTCTGACGCCAATCAAAGCGGAAAAGGTTAGCGTTCCCTTAATAAGGGAAAGCCCTGTAAATATTGAGTGCGTTGTAAGGGATATTATACCTCTGGGCTCACATGACATGTTCATAGGGGAAATAAAAGCTGTGCATGTAGATGAGAAACTTTTGGATAAAAAAGGTAAACTGTGTCTCGAAAAGGCGGAACTGATATGTTATTCCCATGGGGAATACTGGACTCTTGGGAAAGCTTTAGGGTATTTCGGATTTTCTGTGACAAAGCGAAAAAAACTTAAAAGACATATGAAATAAAATTTTGAGTTAATTTTTAGTGAAATGAGAACCTTCCTGAATATCAAAAATACTACTATAATTCTACAAAATTCGACAATTACAGACTTGTTATGACATATTTTTTAATAAAAAATAAATTTATACCATTTTAGTATAACAAAAATTCCTTTTGCGCAACAGGTGTTTTGTTAGTTTATGTAGTTATTAACATACTTTTCAATTCAGGAGGGGGAAAATGAAGAGCTTAAAGTTAAAAATTGTAATTCTCATTGCAGTATTATTGATAGTTGTATGTCAAGGATTAGGCATTATATCATATCAAATGTCAGCTAATGCAGTAGAGAAGGAAGTTGAAAATTATCTAACAGAAATTGCAAAAGAAAGTGCTAAAGTAGTGAGCTCACGCAACAATGAGCAGTTAAATGCTCTTGAGGCAATTGCAGCAATGAATGAAATAAGCGGCCCCAATATTTCTATTGAAGAAAAATTACAAATATTAAGTAAAGAAGTAAAGCGAAGCGGTCATATAAGGATGGGTATAGCAGACTTAAACGGAGATATGAAATCTACTGACGGTTCAAGTACCAACATTAAAGACAGAGTTCATTTTAAAAAGCCGATTGAAGGCGTAAATACCGTTTCAGATCCAATAATCAGTAAAATAAACGGTTCTGTTATTATGTCATTTGGGGTACCTATAAAGTATAACGATCAGATTATAGGTGTACTTGTAGCTGTCAGAGATGGAAATAACTTAAGCAATACAATTAGTGACATTACTTTTGGGAAAAGCGGCAAGGCTTTCTTGATAAATAAATCAGGCGTTACCATAGCCCATGAAAATAATGAACTGGTTTTAAATATGTATAATGCAATTGAGGAAGCTAAAAATGACAGCAAACTATTGTCTTTTGCTAATTTACTTAACCAGATGATAGAAGGTAACGCAGGCTCTGGACAATATACATATGAAGGCGTCTCAAAAAAAGTAGGTTTTGCGCCGGTGGAAGGAGCTGACTGGTATATTGCTGTAGAAGCACCGGAAAAAGAAATTTTATCGCGTTTGGAATCATTGAAAGCTAATGCATATACTATGTCAGGAATATTTATAATTGTAGGGATTATTATTGCCTATTTAATAGCTGCAGGAGTGGCAAACCCGATAAAAAGGCTGTCAAAAGTTTTAAGCGTGATTGCTACCGGCGACTTTAGACAGGTTGTTCCTGAGAAATATCAAAAGAGAAAGAATGAAATGGGACTTTTGGCGAGATCGATAGATACTATGCAGAGTTCGATCAGGAATATTGTTAATGGAGTGCTTACTGAAGCATTCAATGTAGAAGATTCTGTGAAAGCTACTTCTGCCCGTATGGAGGAACTTAATGCACAAATCCATGAAGTATCTGCAACAACAGAAGAATTATCTGCCGGGATGGAAGAGACTGCTGCTTCTTCCGAAGAAATTAATGCTACTTCCCTGGAAATAGAATCCGCTATTGAATCAATAGCTGTGAAAGCTCAGGAAGGAGCAGTTGTTGCAAATGAAATAAATACAAGGGCAAATGAATTAAAGTCAAATATTGCAAAATCACAGCAGAGCGCAAATGCAATTTATGCTGCCGCACAAGAAAAGCTTAAGAATGCAATACAGCAATCAAAGGCGGTTGAGCAGATAAATGTTTTATCAGAAGCAATATTACAGATAACTTCTCAAACTAATCTGCTGGCTTTAAATGCTGCTATAGAAGCTGCAAGAGCAGGGGAATCAGGTAAAGGTTTTGCAGTAGTTGCTGATGAAATAAGGCAGCTGGCAGAAGACTCAAAAAGAGCAGTAACTGAGATTCAAAGGGTGACCAAGGAAGTGGTAAGCTCTGTAGAAAATCTCTCCGAAAGCTCACAGGAAATGCTGAACTTTATGGATAAGACAGTTTTTGATGATTATAAAGCAATGGCGGGTGCTGGAGATCAATACAATAAAGATGCTCAAACAGTAAATGAGATAATAATAGAACTTAGCGCAACAACTGAGCAATTATCCGCATCTGTGGAAAATATGATAAAGGCAATAGGCCAGATTACATCTGCAACAAATGAAGGTGCGGCAGGTACACAGAATATCGCGGAAAAAGCAACTATTATAGTTGAGAAGGCGGCTGATGTAATGAGGCAAAAAGATATTGCAGAAGCGAGTTCGAATAAACTTGTGGAACTTGTATCCGCCTTTAAGGTGTGAATTTAGAACATACATAATAAAAATAAGGTTGGCAATACAGCCAACCTTGTTTTTTGGTTCTATAATATATGTTGGGGTGGTTAAAACTACTCCAGCATTTTTTTATAAAAAAGAAGAGCATAAATTTGAATTCTCAGATAAAATGAAGTTGCTACACACCATTTTAAAGGAGAATCAAATTATGTTCTACTCAAATTATACAGAAGAATTGCTCGGATTGAAATATATTTCTGTGGTTCTATAATAATATTGGGGTGCCGAAAGTTAAACTTTCGATACCCCAACATTTGATGTAGAACCATTTTTTATAATAAAACATTGTTTACTAATGCCTTATTTGCGTGCTGGTACTTTCTTAAGCTTTGCAAATCTGGGGAGGCCGTCTTCGATAACCGGCCTGGATTCACCTGCTATCAAAGGAAGTGCATATTTAATGTATTCTTCGGTCACTCCATTGCCTTCCTTGTTTATCCATTCCCTCGGTACTTTCTTTTCTTTGTTTGCAACTTCGGTAAGGTTAATAAGCTTAATATTGCATTTGTATTCAGGACCTGCAGCCCTTTCAAATGCAACCATATAGTCTGTTTTACCAGCAACGGCATTCTGAACAGCTGCCTGTCCTGCCATGTACGCTTCATTTACATCAGTGAGAGAAGCGCAATGGGCTGCACATCTTTGGAGAAGGCTGAGTTCTATGCCTCTTACTTTACATCCGAGTCTTTCTTTTGCAATATTAGCAAGTATGGTTGCAGCTCCACCAAGCTGTGCATGTCCGAAGGAATCCTTTGATAATTTTGAAGACATTTCCGGTATATAACGTCCGCTTTCATCTTTCAGGCCTTCTGAAATTGCAACTATTACTTTCTTATTCTGTTTATAAACCCTTTCTGTATCTTCAATGAATTTGTCTATGCTGAAAGGCAGTTCCGGAAGATATATAAGGTCAGGACCGTTGCCTTTGTATGAAGCAAGTGCGGAAGCAGCCGTAAGCCAGCCTGCATTTCTACCCATTATTTCAATTATTGTTACCATTCCTGTGTCATATACTCTTGCATCATGATAAACTTCCATTATGGAAGTAGCAACATATTTTGCAGCGCTGCCGAAGCCAGGACAATGGTCTGTTCCCCAAAGGTCATTGTCTATGGTCTTCGGAACACCCATAACGCGGCATTCATAACCAACCTTTTGCATATACTTGCTTATTTTGTTGCAGGTATCCATGGAATCATTTCCGCCGTTATAGAAGAAATAGCGGATATCGTATTTTTTAAATACTTCTAAAAGGCGTTTATAATCAGTTTCATCCTCATCTGCATCTTTAAGCTTATAACGTACGGAACCCAAAGCTGAAGATGGTGTAGTTTTAAGCAGATCTAATTCATAAGGATCTTCTTTGCTCATATCATAGAAGTTTTCTTCAAGAACCCCTTTGATGCCATGTGCTGCACCGTATACAGCTGTAATGCAGTCTTGTTTTAATGCTTCCTGTATAACACCGGCAGCGCTTGCATTTATAACTGATGTCGGGCCGCCGGATTGTCCGAACATGCATGCGCCTCTTAATTCTGCCATTATATATATTCCTCCTTGAAATTTTAGATATATTGGTTATTATCTTCAGAAAGATTGCATAAAATTATTCAATTATATGCAAAGCCTATCCAAGATAATAATATAATTGTATGTACATTGAGAGTTAATAACTCAATATGTTATATTTTTCACACATTAATAAAATATATCATAACTAACCATAAAAAGCAATTATGCTGAATTAAATCTTTAAATATGCGGTTATTTAGTTTATGCATCGGATTCTACCGGCGCTTCAAAATAATAAAAACTGAAGTATATTATTAAGCTTCTTATATAAGCTATTCAGTGAAGCAGAATTAATTGCTGATATTGTAAATTTTATGTTAAATAAATCTTGATTTTGAGCTTAAATCTGATAAAATTAATATGATAAAAACTTAACAAATAAAAGTTTGAAAGGTTTTGTTTATTTAGCAGCTATATTACAAACAATATAGTGAGATAATCTGCGAAATATCTTTTACATGTAAATAGGCAGTGACTTGCAGAAACGAATGGCTGCTTGAAATACAGCGGTTAATTTAATAGTTATTTAATGTAAAAGAAACAATATAGTAAAAGGAGTGGATATATTATGCCATTAGTAACATCAACAGAAATGTTCAAAAAAGCATATGAAGGCGGTTATGCCATAGGTGCTTTCAATGTAAACAATATGGAGATAATACAGGGAATTACTGAAGCTGCCAAGGAAGTAGGAGCTCCGTTAATTCTTCAGGTGTCTGCAGGTGCCAGGAAATATGCAAAGCATGTATATCTTATGAAGCTTATTGAAGCTGCAATAGAAGATACAGGGCTTCCGATATGCGTGCATCTTGACCATGGTGAAGACTTCGAAATCTGTAAACAGTGTATCGACGGCGGATTTACTTCCGTTATGATAGACGGATCAAAATATGATTTTGAAGAAAATATCAGACTGACAAAACAGGTTGTTGATTATGCGCATGAAAAAGGCGTTGTTGTTGAAGGTGAGCTTGGTAAGCTTGCAGGTGTGGAAGATGATGTAAAAGTTGACGCAAAGGATGCTGCTTATACAGATCCGAATCAGGTAGAGGAATTTGTTAAGAGAACCGGTGTTGATTCTCTTGCAATAGCAATCGGAACCAGCCATGGAGCATACAAATTCAAAGGAGAACCAAAACTCAGATTTGATATATTGGAAGATATACAGAAAAGGCTTCCGGGATTCCCGATTGTTCTTCACGGTGCTTCCTCTGTAATACCTGAATATGTAGATATGATTAATAAGTACGGCGGACAGATGCCCGGTGCGAAAGGTGTACCTGAAGATATGCTCAGAAAAGCAGCTTCAATGGCGGTATGCAAAATCAATATAGACTCAGACTTAAGACTTGCAATGACAGCTACTATAAGAAAGCATTTTGCAGAAAATCCGGGGGACTTCGACCCAAGACAGTACTTAAAACCGGCCAGAGAAGCCATAAAAGAAATGGTTAAGCATAAAATCGTAAATGTACTTGGATGCGATAATAAGATATAATTAAATATAAGGAAATTAACATAATATATCAGACAAAAATCCGTGTGATTCTCACACGGATTTTTTTGTATATTTTTTCTCATATTTGTTGATAATAACCTTTGAGGTGTTTTTAAGTGATAAAAAAAATAGGAATTCCCAGAGCATTATCATATTATCAGTTTTACCCTTTATATAAAACTTTTTTTGAGGAGCTGGGAGCAGAAGTAGTCGTATCTGATGCTACTTCTAGAAAAATTTTGGATCAGGGCGTTAAAATATGTGTTGATGAAGCATGCCTACCTGTGAAACTGTTTCATGGGCATGTTATGTATCTAAAAGATAAGGTGGATTATTTATTTATACCCCGTCTTACCAGCATATCTGAAAATGAATATATATGCCCTAAATTCGGAGGATTGCCGGATATGGTGAGGAATACGATTGACGGGCTTCCTGAAATCATAGATGTGGAAATTAATCTCCGAAAAAGAAGTAAAAATATTTATAAATCGGCATTCGAAATTGGAGGAATATTTACAAATAACAAAAAGAAAATAAGAGCGGCTCTTAATAAGGCTATGAAGATTTACAGAGATTATTGCACACATATGCAGGAAGGAGCCCTTGCTTCGGATATTTTAGATAAGAAGTTTGCCGTAATAAGAAAGCAGGAAAAAGATATGCTCAACATTGTGTTAATAGGGCATGCATATAACATTTACGATAAATTTATAAATATGGATACCGTTAATAAACTTCGAAAAGAAAATGTAAACATAATTACAATAGATATGATTGATGATGATGTTATTAATGCAAATGCGGAAGAACTTCATAAAAGCATGTTCTGGTATTTTGGAAGAAAAGCTGTGGGCGGTGTTATGGATATCATTAAAAGAGAAGATATTGACGGGATCATTTATATGATGGCTTTTGGATGCGGAGTAGATTCATTTATCTGCGATATGGTGCAAAGGAGAGTAAGAAGCGCAGGTAATATACCCTTTATTACCATAACCCTCGATGAACATTCAGGTGAAGCCGGTATGGATACTAGGCTGGAAGCGTTTATTGATATGATAAAGTGGAGGAAAAAAGATGAAAGTTACATTCCCGCACATGGGTAATACCTATATAGTGGCAAAGGCAATGCTGGACGACTTAGGTGTTGACTATATCATACCTCAGTTTAATAATAAGAAAGCTCTTGAGTTAGGTACGAGGTATGCTCCTGAGCTTGCCTGTTTGCCTTTGAAAATAAATTTGGGGAATTTTATACAGGCATATGAAAAAGGGGCTGATACGATACTGATAACCGGAGGATGCGGCCCGTGCAGATTTGGCTATTACTGTGAAATGCACAAGGAGATTTTAAGGGATATCGGTTACGACATGAATGTAATTACCCTTGAAATTACTAAAAAGAACAAAAGAGAGCTTATTGAAAATATTAAATGCCTCGCTTCAGGTTTGAACCCGTACAGGATAACAAGAACTATCATAAACACTACTGAAGTTGCTAAAATGGTCGATAACCTGGAAAAAATGACATACAAGGTAAGGCCAAGGGAAATAAATAAAGGTGAAACAGACAGAATATATAAAGTTTTCAGGAGTAAAGTTCTGAATACTAATGGTTCTGAAAATATTAAAAAGTTAATTAAAGATACCGGAAAGAAGCTGCTTGAAATAAAAAAGGATGAACACTTCAAGCCTTTAAAAATAGGAATTGTAGGAGAGATATACACCACTATAGATTCATATTCAAGCTTTAATATAGACATAAAGCTTGGAAATATGGGTGTGGAAGTAGACAGAAAAGTTACTGTAAGCGGTTGGATAATAGAGCATATGATTAAAAAAGCTCTTCATTTAAAACGGGACTTAAGATATGTAGATGCGGCAAAACCGTATTTAGGAGCCATGATAGGAGGCCATGCGCAGGAAACGGTAGGGAATACTGTTTTATATGCAAAGGATGATTATGACGGCATAATACAGATATATCCCCTTACATGTATGCCTGAAATTGTTGCTCAAAGCATACTTCCCAATATTGAAAAAGATTATGGTATACCTATTCTGACATTAATAATAGATGAAATGACAGGAGAAGCTGGATATATGACCAGACTGGAGGCATTTGTTGATTTGCTGGAAAAAAGAAGGGAGAGAAAGACGGTTGGAGAAGAAAATTTGCTATATGGGAATTGATGTAGGATCAGTAAGCACAAACATCGTGTTAATCGATGAGAATGATAATATTATAGAAAAACTATATTTGCGTACGGGCGGTCAGCCCATAAATGCTTTATCTAAAGGAATGAAAGTGATTTCATCACGTGTCGGTACAAGCGTAACAGTGAAAGGAGTAGGCACAACGGGAAGCGGAAGACAGCTGGCAAGTGCCATAGTAGGTGCGGATATAGTAAAAAATGAAATAACTTCACATGCCGTGGCGGCACAAAGGCTCGTTCCCGGTGTAAGAACCATACTTGAAATCGGCGGACAGGATTCAAAAATTATAATATTGAGGGACGGAATAGTCTATGATTTTGCCATGAATACCGTATGCGCTGCCGGGACAGGATCCTTTTTAGACAGGCAGGCAGCCCGGCTTGATATACCGATTGAAGAATTCGGAAGTTATGCACTGCGTTCAGAGAATCCGGTGCGTATAGCAGGAAGGTGTGCTGTCTTTGCAGAAACGGATATGATACACAAGCAACAGACAGGTCATAGCGTGGAAGATATCATAAATGGTTTATGTGAAGCTTTAGTAAGGAATTATCTTAATAATCTTGCAAAAGGAAAGGAGATACTTGAGCCTATTGTATTTCAGGGAGGAGTTGCAGCTAACGTGGGAATTGCGGCAGCTTTTGAAAGAGCGTTAGGCAAGAAACTCATCATACCTGAATACTATGATGTAATGGGAGCATATGGCGCTGCGATTATTGCAAAACAGCACATAAAAAACAGCCAGGTGCCTACCAGATTTTATGGTTTTAACTGTGCTCAAAATAATTATAAAGCCAGAAGTATGGAATGCAACGATTGCAGCAATATGTGTGAAATAATTGAGCTCACCTGTGACGGTGAAGTTTTTGCACGCTGGGGTGACAGATGCGGCAAATGGAGCAGCAAAGTAGTTTCATCTATAACACATAAAGAAGCATAGGAAATATAATTATGCATTTGACATGTACTTATAAATTTGATACATTAAAAATACAACTTAATAATAAAATATAGTAAAGCACTGGTTATTTTCTATAACCGCTTAATCGTAAGAACGGGGGAACCATTTCAGGGGTGAATCCGATCTGGATGAAAGTTTTACACGAGAAGTAAAGCTTGTTGACTTTAGATTTCCAATCTCTAGCTTCTAATTTCCAACATCCGGAACGGTAGGGTTAATTCTTTCAATCCGAATCCGTCAGCTAACCTCGTAAGCGTTGAAAGAGAGAAGTAGCTTCTGATATCTCATGCTTAAAATATAAAATAAGCTGCAGAGTTCTCTCTGCAGCTTTTTTAATCATGACTAAAAATTGGAAAGGGTGATATTGGTTATGCAGGAATTCGTTAAAGAAATGTATGATATAAATGTGATTCAAGAGAAAAACAGGTTTGACAAGCTCAGAGAGGAAATATCTGATTATACGGATATAAAGAGTACAATATTTACGGGATTTGAAAACTATAGCAGAATCAAAGCACAAGGAAAAAAAATAATGGATTATCTTAACGCTTCAAAAGAAGATTGGAACAGTTATACCTGGCAGCTGAAAAACAGATTTGCAAATGCGGATGATATAGCAGAAATTCTTGAATTAACTGAAAGCGAGAAAAGTGAAATACAGGAGGTATCAAAAAAGTACAGATTTGCCATATCGCCATATTATCTGTCATTAATTGATCCTAAAGATCCCTTGTGCCCGATAAGAAAGCAATCAATTCCTACCATATGTGAATTGGACGATACCGGGGAACTTGATCCTATGGATGAAAAGGGTTGCTCGATTGAAGATATTATAACCAGAAGATATCCTGACAGGCTGATAATAAAAGTGACCAACGTATGCGGTATGTTCTGCCGATTTTGCCAAAGAAGAAGGCTTATAGGAGAATTTGATACGAGTGTATCCAGGGAAAAGCTTTCAAAAGCAGTGAAATACATTAAAGAAAACAGCGAAATAAGGGATGTGCTTATAACAGGCGGAGATGCATTTATGCTTTCTGACTCTGTTATAGATTGGCTGCTTTCAGAATTGAGAAAAATAGAACATGTAGAAATAATAAGGTTTGGCACAAGGACACCGGTTACTTTGCCTCAAAGGATAACTAAATGCCTTGTTAAAATATTAAAAAAGTATCATCCCATATATGTTAATACGCATTTCAATCACCCTGCCGAAATCACACCTGATTCGGCAAAAGCATGCGTGATGCTTGCTGATGCAGGTATACCTTTAGGAAATCAAATGGTACTTTTGAAAGGAGTTAATAACGACAAATATGTGGTCAGAAAACTTAATCAAGGCCTCCTAAAAATAAGAGTAAAACCATATTACATATTCCATCCAAAAAAGGTTAAAGGGACTAAACATTTTTGGGTAGGGGTGGAAGAAGGACTTGGTATTATGGAAAGCTTGAGAGGAAGAACTTCAGGAATGGCTATTCCTACTTACATAGTAAACGGCCCCGGAGGATTGGGCAAGACCCCCATACTGCCTAATTACCTGCTTTATATGACAGGTGACAAGGCAGTGTTCAGAAACTGGCAGGGGCAGATATTTGAAATTGATAATCAATGCGATTAGATACTATTTTGCGTACGTTTGTTTCTTTTGCGTGCTCTGGAAGCCTTTATAAAACCTGTAAGCTTTCCAATAGCCATAACTAATTCGGCTAGAACGAGTATTATTAGTAAGGAAGCAATTTCCTTATTGTTATTGAGTTTATATTTTATATATGATATGAAATTAACAGCTGATATAATGTCTCTGTCAGGATAAAGATATACATTTATAACGGTACCGTCATATAATTCATATTTTGCAGTTCCCACTATTTGTGTTTTGGTTATCGGAGGCTTCAGGTTATTATCTACTTCAACAGTAACATTACTTACAAAATCCTCACCTATGGGATAAATATAATATTGATCTTCTATTGGCATGAGTTTGTATTCCTTGGAATTATAAGTCACTGTTTTCAAAACCGTATTTTTTGCTACAAGTAAACCTCTCATGTAGTTATTGAATCCAAAATCAAGAAGGGAACGGGTATCATCATATACATTTTCTTCTGTTGAATGAAGAACAATAGAAATAAGTTTCATATCGTTCTTTGTGGCAGAAGTTATCGCATTTACTGTTTCATTGATATCATATGTAAGCTGTCCGCCATCCACATCTCCGTATCTGTAAAACATATTATTGTGATTAATAAGCACGGCGGGGCCATTTTCACTCGACCACGGCCTGCCTTTTGCTGAGAATATACTGCTGAACTGCTTGTTTGCAATAGCGTATTTTATAAGCTTAGCGATATCGGAGGCAGTAGTATACTGTTGCTCATTATAAAGCCCTGTGGCATTTACAAAATGAGTGTCACTCATTCCGAGTTTTGCAGCAGTTTCATTCATGAGTTTTACAAAATTTTCAATACTTCCTCCTACGTGTTCAGCAACTGCATTTACAGCATCGTTTGATGAAGTCATTAATGTGGCATATAACAGATCGGAAAGTTTTATTCTTTCACCGGCATTAAGGGATAACACAGGGACATCAGTGTTTATGGCTTCTTTGCTTATAGTTACGGTGGAGCTAAGATCAGCTTTCTCAATTGCAATTATGGTGGCCATAATCTTATTTGCAGAAGGTACGTTCATCCTTTCATCAGGATTTAACTGGCAGAGAATCTGTCCCCTTTCCGCATCTATAAGCAAAGCGGATTGTGCCGTTATTACAGGACCTTCCGGAAGTGCGCTGCTCGGAAGCGGAATAGATACGAATATCAAGACAAGTATTATTGCAGCAAGGAAAAATCTCTTCAAATTTTACACCCCGAATCCTTAAGATATACATATGATATTATTTTAATCATATTATATTATCTGAGAAAGTATAAGTCAATTAAACTTGATTTGGCTGAAGCCATGTATAATAGCTTTTACGGTGCTTTAATTATCTATTCATTTTATTTATCCATTTCACAATATTTCAAATTTACACCTCAAATGGCAAAATGTTAGTTTGATAATTTTGTTGTTTTACATTTCAGACAATTAATTCGACATTTCAGGCTCAAAATAGTTTCATACTCATTTTAATGATACTATAATTATGAAATATTCATATAAGATAGGGGGGACAGTTATACATATGTGCGGCTATTGCGTATAACATTGTAACTTGATTTTATTTGACTTAACAGGAAAAAGATACATGGATTGTAAAGCGCAGAATAAGCCGCAGCTACTCTAAAACAGCACAAAGTAAAATATGGAATGCTTGAGGAACCCACAGATAAACATATAACTGGCATTAGTTTTCCGATTTGAAGGGTTACAAGAATATGATATATATCGGGTTTCTGGTTTTTTAATAGCATTTAATATTTTATTTAGTTTGAGTTAATTAAATAAAAGGAAAGGGATATTTAACTATGAAAAAAATTATGGCGTTATTATTGGCAGTATTGATGATGATGGTAATGTTGACAGGATGCGGAAACGACCCTGTGGCTGAGGACCTTGAGAAATTTATAAATACCGATATGGTAGAAGTAAATGCAAAATATGAAGATTTAAAAGCAGAGATGAATAAGTGGGACAGTATAAAGGATGACCAGGGGTTAATCTCCAGTATAAAAGACAATGTTTTGCCGAACATTGAAGAATCCCTGGAACTGCTTTCTCAAATAGAGCCTAAAACAGAAGAAGTAAAGGCAATAAAGGAAAAATACAAAAAAGTTCTTGATAGCTATAAAGAAGGATATCAGGGGATATTAAGTGCTCTGGAAACCAATGAAGAAGCAGCTGTAGAAGAGGCAGGAAAAAAGATTGATGAGGGAGTAAAATATTTAGACGAATATAACCAGGCTTTGGAGGATTTAGCAAAGGAAAAGGATATGGAAGTCTCCTATTAAAACTTAATGGAGGATGGATATGATAGGTATCATTATAGCAATTGTAATAGCAGCAATCATAGTAGTTTGATTTATTTCAGCACAGGAAAATTGGTAGTAATGGATGAGAATATTAACAACGCTATAAGCCAGATTGGAGTCCAGCTTTCGTCTCGATGAGATGCGCCGAGCGCTCTTTTTGGATTTGACTAATGGTTATGCAGAACATGAGTATAAAACTATATCTGATACAATAAAAATGCGTACGCAAATTACGGGTAAAAGCTCAACAGCTGATGTCAACAGACAGGAAAGATATTGAACGATGTTATGAACAAAATTATGGCTGTTGCATAAAATTATCCTGAACTGAAAGCCAATCAGAACTGCATAAAAATTATGGATAGCGTGAATGAATAAAAAAACGGTGAGAAAACCCCGCTTCATTTACAACGACAGCGTAACTAAACTGAATTATGCTGTTCGCACGTTTCTCACATCAATTGCTGCAATAGCTTTGGGATTTAAACCTCGATTATCTTTAATCAGATGATGAAAAGCCTTCCATGCCATGTATGAAATGAGGGAACATGATGAAGCAGAAAAGTATTTTAATGATGCTAGTTTTGCTGTTTTTGTTCTCACCATTTGACAGGATTACATGGTATATGCAGCTCTTTTCGGAATTGCAGATAAGGTGCTTTCACAGCTTAAAAAGGTTTACCCGTTCTATATTAAGCGGTTTTGAAAGCTATGGCCGATATATATTTGTTGCATACGCATGTTTTATCATACGATGTATAATTCATCAGAAAAATCCGAGCAGGAGGCACACTTTTCAGGTATGGGCGGCGCAAGCCGGTGTTTTGAGCAGAACAATTGTTTATATAGATTGGAAAATCCGCAAGTCAGGATTTATAATAGCTGAATTTACAGGCTCTTCCTATCATAACTCTTAAATCACTGGAATCAATCTGCAATAATTTTCAAATTTAAATATTACAAGTTAGGTTAAAATAGTGATATGATTAAACGTTTCTTTATATATGGATTGCTGGGCTGGAATATTGAAATAATATGGACCGGTATGAATTCGTTGATAAGAGGCGAATGGGGATTGCCTGCATTCACAAATCTGTGGATGTTTTTTGTGTATGGTCTTGCTGTTTTTTTGGAACCCGTTCATGATATAATAAAAGACTGGAAGTTGCCTGTAAGAGGTGTAATATGGGTTGTTATCATATGGGGTATTGAATATTCCGCAGGTGTGATCTTAAAGAGCCTGATAGGCCAATATCCCTGGATGTATGAGGGATATTTTGCAGTAGACGGCCTTGTAAGGCTTGATTATGCTCCTGCATGGTTTCTGGCCGGGCTTATATTTGAACGGGTTCACAAGACTTTAGATTCATATGGAATATCATGAAACAAAAATATACTTTTAAAATATAAAAAAATATTGTATACTAATCTATAGCCATGACATTTATTTTGCATTCAATGTCCCGTAAGTCTTGTTTCCATCAGAGGAATAAGCATTTAAGGACGTTTTTTTCTTTAAGGCATATTTATAATGGTAAACAATTATTTGTGATATACTATAATTTTGATACAAAGGGTGGTTGAGTTTTGATTGCCAATAATGCTAAAAAAGCAAAGTTAAATAAGAAGAAAGTATCCAGATGGAAGAGATTGTTGATATTTTTAACCTTTGAATTTGTTTTTACATGTCTGACAATGCCTCTTATGGTTTTTTACGGGCCCTTTGAAACTGTAAAGAAGACAGTTGTGGGGACTTTCTGGTCCACATGGAGACATCAGTATCTGGCACAGATTTTCTTAAAAGACGATGCCATATACAGAATACTTGGATATGACGGAAACCCCGATATTACGAACGGCGAAAAAATTAAAGAGTTGAATTTTGATATAAATCGTACAGGAAATATAGAAGTGGCAAATATTGATGGAGGAAAATTCAATGCAAAGCTTATAGTCATACCAGACCCTACAAAGGTAGTTGTGGGTTATTCAAGCCATATACCAAAAAAAGGTGAAACAACAAGTACAATAGCCAAGAAAAACAATGCAATAGCTGCGATAAATGCAGGAGGCTTTATTGATATAGGCTATGCTGGGACTGGAGGAGCTCCTGACGGTTTAATAATGCATAACGGAGAAGTTATATATGATTCCACGGGGGGCGGAGAAAGAGAGACGGTTGCCATTACAAAAAAAGGTATGCTTATAGTAGGAACTTATACACTTGATGAATTAAAGCAGTATGATGTGAAAGAAGCAGTAAGCTTCGGACCACCGCTTATTATCAACGGAAAACGTACAAACCCTCGTGATTGGGGTATAGCACCAAGGACTGCCATTGGCCAGAAGGCTACAGGAGAAATATTGTTTCTGGCTGTGGATGGAAGAAGTTTCAGTTCAGTAGGAGCTTCAATGGAAGATTTGCAGGATATATTACTGCAATTCGGTGCAGTAAATGCATCAAACCTTGACGGAGGATCATCAACCACCATGTATTACAATGGAAAGGTTATAAATAAACCTTCAGAACCCATGGGAGAGCGTTCAGTGGCTTCTGTCTTTATGGCTATGCCCTGATGTATCATTAGATATGGATATTAATAGATACAGGGTATCGATAGTTATGTCTCTTAAGCTGCAGTAAATTACTTAATGAGACATATGAATGGAGGAAAATGATGAAAACGGTAGCTCGAATATACAGATGGATAATCATATCATTAATTATACAAGTTATAATTTTAATTTATTTTAATAATATCTATTTAAAGAGAAGTGTAGCAGGCAATTTGAAAGTAACGGAATATGACACAGTAAAAAAAGTAAGCAGCACCAGCGTAAATATTCCTGAAAATGCTAAAAACATCCAAGTCTCCAGTGATTCAGCATATGTAATGTATTCTGTTGGAAACAGCATTGAATTCATAGAAGTAGAAAAAAATAAGAAAGTTAAAACCATAAACAGTCCGGAAGGAACCGAACTGACTTTCTTTGAATGGATTAGCGGCAAAAATATCGCTATATATACATTCAGTATGGAGAATTTATCATCTCCTGAGTTAAAGGTGTACACATATGATGTTGAAAACGATGTGGAACGTTATTTTGGCGGTAATTCGGACAATGTAGATGATACAATAACAAGTGTACCTGCCGGAAGCATAGTTGTTGATATTTGCATGTCAGCACCTACAAATACCGCATATGTAAAAGTCAAAACCGGTGAAAACAGAGCAAAATTATATAAATATGAAACCCAGGGTGTATTAAGCACAGTAGGGTATTATGATATCGGTATAGATTTTGAAATGGCATATCTTGAGGATACATTATTATACAGGAGCGAATTTGCAAAGCTTGCTGTCAGAACAGGCAGAACCGGTGAAGTTAAAGTACTGTCCTTTGATAATGATTTTATAATCATCGGTGTAGACAATGATGATAATATATATCTTGCAGAACTGAATAATGAAGGTAAAGTTACCGGTGTTATATACGGACGGCACGACGAGGAGCCAAAGCAATCATGGAAAAGGCTAACTTTAAGCACACCGACAGAAAAGGACGATGTATTGCTTACTTCAAACGGCAATGTATATGTTTTGGAAAAAAATCAAAAAATACTTTATAATATGAAGTCTCAAAACAACAAGCAGTTTACAGGTAAATTCCTACAAGCAACAGAGAACTATATAATAACCCAGGAATCGGGAAAATTGTTTTTTGATCCAATAAACAAATAATAAAAATGATGTTTTGCATTAAAAATATCGGGTAAAATAGATAAGTATTGTTAATGCATTAATCGATTTAATTGGGAGGCTGAAAAAGATGGCTGCTGAAAATGTTATTATTTTGACCGGAGAAAACTTCGAAAATGAGGTTATAAAGTCAGATAAACCTGTTTTGGTGGACTTTTGGGCTGAATGGTGCGGTCCGTGCAGAGCGGTGGCTCCGATAATAGATGAGCTTGCCTCAGAATATGACGGAAAAGCAAAGATAGGGAAGATCAATGTTGATGAGCAGGGTGAACTGGCGGCAAAATACCGTATAATGAGCATACCTACGGTTATGCTTTTTAAGAACGGAGAAATTGTTGATAAAGTGATAGGAGCAAGAACTAAAGCGGATTTTGCAAAAATGATCGAAAATAATTTGTAAAGACTAATTAAATATTAGAAAACCGTATTAAGGATATGTTTCATTTGCAGTTAAAACAGTTTTGATATTAAGCTGTTTATTGACAAGAAGCATTTCAAAAATACGGTTTTTTATGTTTTTTTAAGGATAAAAAGGATTTTCTAAAATAATATTGAATAATATATAGTATTGATTAGAAGTAAAGAGTAATTTAAAATTAATATTGAGATTTGTATCATATAACAAATAAACGGATATTTAAGTATTCGGCTCAAAACTCTTTACTCTGGTATTATCAATGGGAGGTATAAATCATGTCCGGTGAAAAGCGATTTGGAACATCATTATTCGGTTTTAAAAAGAAAGATGTAAATTCGTATATTCAAAAGATGCTGCATGACTTTAACTTTGAGATAAAAGAAAAGGAACAGGAGATTGCAGTACTTAAAAACCAGAACAAGGAATTGAAAGAGAAGTACGAGGAATGCCTGAAAAAGAATGAGCAGATTAACGAAGACAAGAATAAAATTGCCGATGCATTGATAATAGCAGAAGAAAAAGCAAAGAAAATAATTGAAGATGCTAAAAGACAAGCAGAAGAAGAAAAAAGGTCCATTGAGGAAATGATAGAGAAGGAAAGAGAAAAGCTTGTTGAATTAAAGAATCAGATAAAATTCCTGAGGACGGAATTTGTAGCAGCTTTAAAGAAGTATGAGCAGCAGCTTAATGATATGGAAAAGACAGGAAAAGAATATGAAGAGGATGAACAGCCGGCAGAGGAACAAGCAGAGGACCAACAGACAGGCTGACATACTGTATAAGTTAATTCTCCTCTGGTAAAAAGGGTATTGTATTTTTTTATTGGTATAGGTATAATTATTTTAATAATTAAATATAGATAAAAATGATGAACGGAAAGAGTACACATATAAATCTTTTGCAGAGAGCCGGAGAAGGGTGAAAATCCGGTAAAGATCTATGTGGAAGGCAGTCCGGGAGTTTCACTTTGAAACGTTAAAGGATGTATTTAATATCCTTTAAAAGTAGAAGCAGACGTATCCTCACGTTACAGAGGTACAGTATCTGTGAACAGCAGGCTTAAGGGTTTGATTATCAGCCTAGGCTCGGAAAGCCATAAATGCTAAGTAGCATGTACTGATAGAGAGGGCATTTGATAATGCCAATCAGGGTGGTACCGCGAACTATACCTTCGTCCCTTATCAGGATGAAGGTTTTTTATTTATAATAGTTATTAATAAACAGCATTAAATATAAGGGAGTGAATTAATTATGAAAGAAGCTTTATGGAAACTTGAGATACTTGAGCTGCTTGAGAATAACAGCAGGCTTACTGAAGATGAAATAGCGGTTATGCTGGGAAGGCCTGTGGAAGAGATAAGAAATGCCATAAAAGAATATAGAGACCTTAATATTATAGTGGGATATAATACACTGATAAACTGGGATAAAGTAGAAAAAGATACTGTAACTGCTTTAATAGAGTTAAAGGTAACACCTCAGAGGGGAGAAGGTTTTGACAAAGTAGCTGAAAGAATATACAGATATCCTCAGGTGAAAGCATGTTATCTCATGTCCGGAGGATTTGATCTTATGGTAATAGTTGAAGGGCGTTCGTTAAAGGAAGTTTCATTGTTTGTGGCAGAAAAACTTGCGCCTCTCGATTCCGTATTAAGCACTTCTACTCATTTTGTGCTTAAGAAATATAAGGATAAGGGCATGATATTTGAAAAAAAACCACAGGATGACAGGGAGGCAATCGTTTTATGAACATATCTGATATGATTTCGCCCATGGTAAAGAATGTTCCCCCTTCAGGGATAAGAAAATACTTTGATCTGATAAATGAAATGAAGGATGCAATATCTCTCGGTATAGGAGAACCGGATTTTGTTACTCCGTGGAGAATAAGGGAAGCAGGGATATATTCATTGGAAAGTGGCCGCACTCATTATACTGCAAATGCCGGTATGTATGAGCTTAGGTCTGAGATATCCAAATATATGAAAAGAAAATATGGTCTTGAATATGATCCTGCAAGCGAAATAATTGTGACAGTAGGTGCAAGCGAGGCAATTGACGCTGCATTAAGATCGATTGTAACACCGGGAGATGAGATTATCATTCCTGAGCCGTGCTTTGTGGCGTATAAAGCTTGCGCTACCTTTTCCGGAGCTACTCCTGTAACTATTGACTTGAAAGCGGAAGATGATTTTAAGCTCAGGCCTGAAGCCCTTGCCAAAGCAATTACTCCAAGAACTAAAGCATTGATACTGCAATTTCCTAACAATCCTACCGGTGCCGTTATGACAAAGGAAGATCTGAGACAGATAGTGGAGGTACTTAAAGATAAAGATATACTTGTATTATCTGATGAGATCTATGCAGAGCTGACATATGAAAGCAGGCATGTGTCTATTGCAAGTTTTCCGGAAATGAAAGAAAAAACACTGGTAATTAATGGATTTTCAAAAGCTTTCGCAATGACGGGATGGAGATTGGGTTATGCCTGCGGGAATCCTGATCTTATAGGAGCTATCTATAAGATTCATCAGTATGGTATTATGTCATCTCCAACTACAGCTCAATATGCAGCTATTGAAGCTTTAAGAAATGCAGATGAAGATGTTGAGAATATGACTAAGGAGTATAACAGACGAAGAAGAATAATGGTTGACGGGTTCAGAAAGGCAGGACTTGATTGTTTTGAACCATATGGAGCTTTTTATACGTTCCCATGTATTAAAAGTTCAGGCATGAGTTCAGAGGAATTTTGCGACAGGCTTCTTGAAGAAGAGAAGGTGCTTATAGTGCCGGGTACGGCCTTCGGTCAATGCGGTGAAGGGTTTATCCGCGCGACATATGCCAACTCCGTTGAAAATATTCAGGAGGCCATGAACAGGATACAAAGATTTATGAAAAAAGTCAGAGGGTGAGGAAGGCAGGATTTACGATAAACTCGTACATTCCTGTTTGGCATGAAGGTTTATATAAAAATGTGTACAGCATAAACAGCAAAAAAGGGGAGGATGTCCGTCCTCCCCTTTTTTTCATAAACTCTAAATTGCATTTTCTCCACTTTCGCCTGTCCTGATTCTTATGACATCCTTGATGTCATAAATAAATATCTTTCCATCTCCCACTTCTCCTGTTTTGGCATGTTTGCAAATAATATCCACTATGTCTTCAAGATGCTCGTCTTTTGCCACTATTTCAATTTTAATTTTGGGAAGAAGGTTTAAAGTAACTTCTGTACCTCTAAAATATTCTGTCCTGCCTTTTTGCATACCACAGCCCATTACCTGGCTGATGGTAAGACCGTATATATTGAAATTATTAAGTGATTCCTTTATTTCTTCAAGTTTGCAGGGTCTAATTACAGCTTCTATTTTTTTCATATACAGGACCTCCTATTATTACGACCATGTATTTTATATTAAACTGCAAATATTATATATATGAATTCTAAATACTTATTACTTCTTGGCTTGAGAAATCGGGATAAGCTTCTTCGCCATGCTCTGAAAAATCCAGACCTTCTTCCTCTTCCTTTTCGCTTACACGCAGGCTGGTAAACAATGAGACTACTTTTAATATTATAAAGGTAAGTATTGCTGATAATGCTACAGTTGCAATTATGCTTATTACCTGTACTCCCAGCTGTGCCGGATTACCATAGAATAATCCGTCTGCTCCCGCAGGGTTTACACTTTTTGTTGCAAACAGTCCGGTTGCCAGAGCTCCCCATATACCTCCGATTCCATGGCAGCCAAACGCATCCAGTGCATCATCATAACCAAACTTAGCTTTCAGTACGCTAACACCAAGGTAGCACAGAGGGCTTACGAACAATCCGATAATTATTGCTGAAAGGGGTGTTACAAATCCTGCCGCGGGAGTTATTGCTACAAGTCCGACAACTGCACCTGTTACCGCACCAAGCAAAGTAGGTTTGCCGTGATGTAGTGTTTCAACTATTACCCATGAAACCAGAGCTGAAGCAGCAGATATATGAGTAACCGCAAATGCGTTTACTGCCAATCCGTCTGCAGCAAGAGCACTTCCTCCGTTAAATCCGAACCAGCCGAACCAGAGTATTGCGCCGCCTATAAGTACAAAAGGTATATTGTGAGGAACTATTGGTGTTGATTTTGATTTTTTTCTGCTGCCGATAACTATACAAGCTATCAAGCCGGCTATACCTGAACTTATGTGAACAACATTTCCTCCTGCAAAATCAAGGGCACCAAGATTTTTCAACCAGCCGCCGGCTCCCCATACCCAATGAGCCAGCGGATCGTATACGAATGTACTCCATAACAGAACAAAAGCAATCATTGCCGGAAAACGCATTCTTTCGGCAAAAGCTCCTGTAATGAGAGCAGGGGTGATAATGGCAAACATTAATTGATATACTGCAAAGGCTGCATGCGGTATTGTTGCAGCATAGTCCGGATTAGGCGCTGCACCGACGCCTTTAAATCCAATAAAATCGAGACCGCCGAAAAGGTGGAATTTATCACTGCCAAAGCAGATGGAATAACCTATAAGGACCCATTGAACGGTTATTATTCCTATTATAATGAAGGAACTCATCATTGTATTTAAAACATTTTTACGTCTTACCATACCTCCGTAAAATAACGCAAGACCCGGAGTCATAAAAAATACAAGTGCTGAACTTAACATTGAGAAAGTAGTATCTCCTTTATCTATCGTATCTTCTGCAAAAGCAATTGCAGGAAGCGACATTGCTATTATTAATGCTAATATAAAAACGATGCTTTTCTTTTTCATATTCATACCTCCAATGTATAGATTTAAATGTATTTCATAATGTAGATTACCAGCGCTGACTGTACTTGAACTATAAATAACCAAATTAGGAGCCCCATTTGCAAGAATCACACCTGCGTGATTCACAATAATCAATAAAGGCGCTTAACTGATAACAATAAAAACATTATAGTTAAGCGCCTTTACTTAATTTTTTTAATTTTTCTATGAAGTGATTATATCATGTAAAATGAAATATTGCAACATAAAAATTGCAAAAATAAAAATTCAATATAATACAATTTATTTTATTTTTGAATACTTATGAGCTTATTTGAGTTTGTACATAACGCATATATGCTGAAATATCATTAGAGTTAAGGGACAGAAGAAGGGAATAGTAATGAAAATGGCATATTGACACTATCCTGTATTGTATATAACTTGTTAACACAGGATTCTTATGTTAAGATATTAAGGTATATTGAAAACCGCAAGGATATTGTATATAAATGTCTTATATAAATAATAAAAATGAAGGAGATGATAAAGTGCTTGAATTGGAACAGTTTAAAATTGAAATTGAAGATTTAAAGACAAGTCTGGATGAAATGGGGGCTTCTCTTTGACATCCCGGGAAAGAACAGGGAAATAGAAGAACTTGAGCAAAAAGCTTCCGAACCCGGTTTTTGGGATGATATGGAAAATTCTCAGAAAATATTGCAAAAAACAAAAAATTTAAAGGATAAGGTAGAAGGATATTATAAGCTTGTTTCTTTATGGGAAGATATAAAAACCTTAAATGAGCTTGCGATTGAAGAAAATGACGAAAGTGTCATTGAAGAAATAAAAAACGGGTTATCAAAATTAAAAGATGAGCTTCATAAGCTGAAACTTGAAACGTTATTGACAGGGGAATATGATAAGAATAATGCCATACTGACTCTTCATGCCGGAGCCGGAGGAACTGAAGCACAGGACTGGGTTCAGATGCTTCTCAGGATGTATACAAGATGGGCTGAAGAAAAGGGTTACACAGTAAAAATATTGGATTATCTTGACGGAGAAGAAGCCGGAATAAAAAGTGTAACTTTTCATGTTATCGGCGAAAATGCTTATGGATATCTCAAATCTGAAAAGGGTGTTCACAGACTTGTTAGAATTTCGCCTTTTGATGCTTCAGGAAGAAGGCATACGTCTTTCGCATCTCTTGATGTGATACCGGAACTGGATGATGATATCGAGGTAGATATTAATCCTGATGATTTAAAAATTGACACATATCGGGCCAGCGGTGCGGGCGGACAGCATATAAACAAGACTGAATCCGCAGTAAGGATTACACATATACCAACAGGAATAGTTGTTGCATGCCAGACAGAAAGATCCCAATTTCAGAATAAAGATACGGCAATGAAAATGTTGAAATCCAAACTTATAGAGCTAAAAGAGCGTGAACATAAAGAAAAAATAGAAGATCTTAAAGGTATTCAGCTGGAGATAGCATGGGGAAGTCAGATCAGGTCATATGTATTTTGCCCTTATACGCTGGTAAAGGACCATCGTACGAATTATGAAGAAACTAATGTTAATTCCGTAATGGACGGTAATATTGATGGGTTTATCAATGCTTACCTTTCCAGTGCCAAATAATATAAATATAAAAGATAATATACCTTATAAATGAAAGAAAAACAAGGTGCACATAACACCTTGTTTTTAATTGTTCTTGATTGGTTTTATATTGTTTTAATAAATATGTATAAGATATCTGAAGCTACTGATAACTGAATTACTCAGATAATTACTGTGACAAATTATTTATTTACACTGTCTTTTAATATCTTTCCTGCTCTAAATACTGGTGCATTTGATGCCGGTATTGTGATTTCCTGTTTAGTCTGCGGATTTCTACCCTTTCTAGCAGCTCTCTTTCTAACTTCGAAAGTACCGAAGCCAACAAGAACAACCTTATCGCCTGCTTTCAAAGTTTCCTGAACAGTTGAAATGAAAGCGTCGAGAGCAGCTCCGCTGTTCTTTTTGCTTAAGCCTGATTTTGCAGCAATTGCATTGATTAATTCAGTCTTATTCATACATATAACCTCCTAATTTTGGAATTCGACATTATTTTATAATGAAAGTAGCTATAAGTCAAGCTTTTAGTTAAAAATTAGTATTATAGAACTAAAAAAAATTATGATTTTTACTCAATATTATTATAATGCCGACCAAATATTACAAAATACGACTAAAATTGAGCATTAAATACTGGTATCAATTCATGGTAATACTATTATCTCTGCATCATTTACCAGTTTTTTTAGCTGTAAATGAAATTTATTTTCCAAGTGGTCACCTGGTGATTCACCCATTATAATATGTGAAATTTCATTTTCCTTTGCAAAGTCAGCTATTGTATTTACTATATCGTCAGATTTCAGTACGTATAGATCAGCACCTACTGATTTTGATATATCAAAAAGATACTCAAGAGCTTCACCTTCACTTGCATTATCAAGAAAGTTCCATTCGTTTTTTGCTACATGTATTACATATAAACCGCAATTTGTTTTACCTTTTAGCTCAACAGCTTTTCGTATAAGCCTTTCACAAGTTTTTTGCTGTGTGATGCAGACAAGAATATTTTGTAAAGAACGCAATTGATTAACACCGCCTTTATGCAAATTATTATAAGAGTAAAAGTTCCTTTCCGTAAGCGGAGCAAAACGAACAATGAGTGCATTTTAACATCATAGTTGAATTACGGGAATTTGTGATGTTAAAAGCACCGGCAACATGTAGCATATCAGCATATACTAAATAAAATTATATTAATTATTTACTTGTCTGTTTTTTTAGTTATTTATGTTGTATATTCAGTTGCAGCATTAAATTTTATAAAAGTAAGGCCTGCATAATTATTATAACAAAATAAATTAAAAAAGTCCTCTTATAATCAACAATATTTAAAAGTATGAATATCATAAAACATAATATTCTTTCTACAGATAGTTATTTTCAGACTAAATTAACTTGTTGCGCTGATTGATTTTACTCTATAAAACAACTATCACCATGGATTAAATTATTTGTTGTTGTCTTTGGTAAATACAATGAAAGGAGAGATTATTATGCCATTCATTTATGAATATGACAGAAGCAAGGCAGTTGATTATGCGCATAAATGGGCTTATGGCAGAAACCCTGCATATTTTAACTTTGATAATTATGGCGGGGATTGTACTAATTTTGCTTCACAGGTCATATATGCAGGCAGCGGAGTTATGAACTATACACCGGTATACGGATGGTATTACATAGATTCATATAGAAGAAGCGCTTCATGGACCGGAGTTGAATATTTGTACAAGTTTCTTATTAATAATAAAGGTATTGGGCCTTTTGCTGAGAGAGCTGACGTATATGATATACAAGTTGGGGATATAATACAATTGTCCTTTGGAAATGACGGACGGTTTACCCATTCACCGGTAGTAGTTGCTACAGGAGTAACACCGTCTGTTGATAATATACTGGTGGCGGCTCATACATTTGATGCGGATAACCGACCGTTAAATACATACAATTGGACAGAAATAAGATATCTGCATATAATAGGAGTTTATAAATAAAAGAAAAAGGTACTTATATAAAAAGAAGTCTTATCAATTCACTGATAAGACTTCTTTTTATATATATTCAATAATTATTTAGATATTATTTGCTCCAGATTCAATATAAATACGACTTTGTCATCTTTCTTAATTATGTCCGATATATATTTGGTTTCACAGTCAGGAGCTAATTCTTTATCGTTTGTATAATCTTCATCTGAAAAAGCTGTTATTTCATTGACTTCATCAACTATTAATCCTACATTTGCAGATTCTGTAGACAAAATTATGATTTTGGTTGTATCTTCATGTAAGGATTCCGGTACGGGTTCCTGAATAGAATTACTAATAGCTAATTTCTTTTTTAAATTAAAAATAGTATAAACCGTTCCTCGCAAATTTATCAGACCTTCTACATAGTCCGGGGTATCGGGAACTTTATAAATTTCTGAAGGATTTATTATCTGTACTATTCTTGCAATATCAATAGCGTACTTTTGTCCGGAAAGGCTAAAAACAATGTATTGTTTTTGTGCCATAGTATTTACCCCCATAATAAATAAAATAAATATTGCTGATATGCACTGCGAAAGATTTATAAAGCATTCCGAGGATCTGGCATCCATGAGAATGTTAAACTAAGTATCCGTTATTGCAAATGTTAACTTATATATATTATATCAACTATAATATAAAACAGCAAACTAATTTATATGTTGAGCAGGTTGATTTTATTGCAGAAAACCAAATAAGTTATTGCTGGATGACCGGCACAACCTATATATAAATTCAAAATTATACTGTCAGCTTCTGTAACTGCCGTTTATTTTAACATAATCATAAGAAAAATCGCATGTCCACATTCTGTCGGAATGTGTCCCGCTATTAAGGTCTATAATTATGCTTATTTCATTTTGTGAAAGTATCTCTTTTGCTTTTTCTTCGCTGAAGGATACTGCTGTTCCGTTTTTACAAACAAGCAGGTTTCCTATGTATATATCAACGAGATTAGGATCGAAATTTGCTCCTGAATAACCTGCTGCGGTAATTATCCGCCCCCAGTTTGCGTCTTCACCGAATATTGCGGTTTTAACAAGAGGGGATTTGGCTATTGCATTAGCTATTTTTAACGCGTCGTCTTCACAGGAAGCGCCGTTTACCTTTATCTCCACAAGCTTTGTGGCACCTTCGCCGTCTGCAGCTATGTTTTTTGCAAGATAAGTGCAAACATAAAGCAATGCATCTTTGAATTTATGATATTCATAATCTTCATCTACGAGCCCCGGATTTCCTTTTTGACCGTTTGCAAAAATAATTACCATGTCGCAAACGCTTGTATCACCGTCTACTGAAACCCGGTTAAAAGTTTTCTTGATTACTTCTTTTACGGCCTTATCAAGGAGATTGGGGGATATCTTAGCATCAGTGGTAATTATCCCTATCATTGTTGCCATGTTCGGATGTATCATACCTGAACCTTTAGCTATTCCGCCTATCCTAATGTTTTTACCCTGAATTTCTGTTTCAACTGCAATTTCTTTTGGTTTAGTATCCGTTGTCATTATTGCTGTTACTGCATCACTGCTTCCGTTTGAATTCAGGTTTTTAACCGCATTTTTAATACCTGAACGGATTGCAGTCATATCAAGCTGTATACCGATAACTCCTGTAGAGCCTACCAGCACATTTTCGGATTTACATTCTAAAAGATTTGCTGTAATAGACGCAATTTCTTTTGCATCTTTATAACCCTGTTCACCTACGCATGCATTTGCATTACCGCTGTTTATTACAATAGCATTTGCATATCCGTTCTTAATATGCTCCATGGTTACCTGGAGGGAATGGCCTTTTACTACATTTGTTGTAAATACTCCTGCTACGGCAGCAGGACATGTGGAACTGATTAATGCAAGATCCTTTTTGCCGTTTTTCTTAAGGCCGCATGCTACTCCTGCCGCTAGAAAGCCTTTCGGAGCGGTAATTCCACCGTTAATTACATCCATAATCAATTCACCCCGATATGTTTTGAATATTTAAATTATACAGAAATGATATTTTTTATTCAATAAAAGTTTTGCCCTTGACACTTTAATTTCCATACATTATTATTTTATAATAAAATATTAATATAATGTTTGTAAATACGATGAACAAGAGGAGTAGGTATAGAATACCCCAAAGAGAGGGAAGGTCGCAGGCTGTAAGCCGTCCTGGGGAGCAGATATGCTGAAGGTAGCTTGGGAGTACTGCAGCTGAAAGAAAATGTAAAAAGTAGTAGGCTGCAGCGGCAAAGAACCGTTATTTCTTTTAAGAGCCCGCATCATGTGGGAATTTTGGTGGTACCGCGAAAACGGCCTTTCGTCCAATACGGATGAAAGGTCTTATTTATTTACATGAAAAAGCATATAATGATGATTAATAAATTATCCGGGCATTTACAGAAATTACATGATTTACTTAAAGAGGAGTGATTGCACTGCTGGTACTGAAAATTCTTGGATTTATATTTATGGCGGCAGGAACGCTGCTGGTGTACGGTGCTAGGTTCATCGCCGCCCGATATAAGATAGCTGATAAAGTGGAATGCAGTTTTGAGGATCAATTAAGCGAAGAGGAATTGATAAGGTATAAGGAAGACAAAGCATTATTAAGCATAAAGCTAAAAGGCATGGCCGTTCTTGCCTCAGGAATAATAATCATATTAATTGCTTTCAGGTAGGCGTTCCTGTTGCATTAACGCCTATGAGATATTAATTTGCTAAGCCTGGAGTTATGTTTTTTGCACAAAACCACTGTAAAACAGACGGGATTGTTCATAATTAAAAAATGTTTGGAGATATATTAAATATATTTAGGAGGTATGTTATGAGTCAAAATACAAATATAGCAAAGACTTATGATCCGAAACAGGTAGAAGACAAGCTTTATAAAAAATGGATGGAAAAAGGATATTTTCACCCTGAGATAGATAAAAACAAGGAACCGTTTACAATAGTGATCCCGCCGCCAAATATCACAGGACAATTACATATGGGTCATGCATTGGACAATACCCTGCAGGATATACTTATCAGATGGAAAAGGATGCAGAAATACTGCACCCTTTGGGTACCGGGCACGGACCATGCCAGCATAGCTACCGAAGCAAAAATAGTTGAAGCTATGGCTAAAGAAGGTTTAACAAAAGAACAGATAGGAAGGGAAAAGTTCCTTGAAAGGGCCTGGGACTGGAAAGCTCATTATGGTGGAAGGATAGTTGAACAGCTTAAAAAGCTGGGCAGTTCCTGTGACTGGGAACGGGAACGTTTTACCATGGATGAGGGATTATCAAAGGCTGTAAGGGAAGTATTTATAAGGCTGTATAATAAAGGTCTTATCTACAGAGGAGAAAGAATAATAAACTGGTGTCCGAAATGCAATACTTCCATTTCAGATGCTGAGGTTGAATATGAGGAAAAAGACGGCCATTTTTGGCATATTAAATATCCTGTAAAAGACAGCGATGAATATATAATAGTAGCAACGACCAGACCTGAGACCATGCTGGGAGATACGGCGGTAGCCGTTCATCCTGATGATGAAAGGTATAAGCACCTTATTGGCAAGAAAGTAATACTACCGCTTGTTAACAGGGAGATACCTGTAATCGCGGATACTTATGTTGACAAGGAATTCGGAACGGGAGCTGTTAAGATTACTCCTGCTCACGACCCCAATGACTTTGAGATAGGACTGAGGCATAACCTCGAACAAATTAGGGTAATGAATGATGATGCCTCAATGAACTCATTTGCAGGCCCATATTGCGGCATGGACAGATATGATGCGAGGAAGAAGATTGTTGAGGACCTTGACAAGCTCGGGCTTCTTGTAAAAATTGAGGACCATAGGCATAATGTCGGTGCCTGCTACAGATGTAACACGGTAATTGAACCAATAATATCAAAGCAGTGGTTTGTAAAAATGAAACCCCTTGCCGAGCCTGCCATAGAAGCTGTAAAAAGCGGTAAAATTAAGTTTGTGCCGGAAAGGTTCGCTAAGATATATTATAACTGGATGGAGAATATTCAGGACTGGTGTATATCAAGGCAGCTTTGGTGGGGACACAGGATACCTGCATATTATTGTCAGGATTGCGGCAATATGATGGTAAGCGAGGCATTGCCGGAAAAATGTGATAAGTGCGGTAGCACAAAGATGGAACAGGATCCTGATACTCTTGATACCTGGTTCAGTTCAGCATTATGGCCTTTTTCTACCCTGGGATGGCCTGAGGAAACGGAAGATTTGAAATATTTCTATCCTACAAGTGTCCTTGTAACAGGTTATGATATCATTTTCTTCTGGGTAGCAAGGATGATTTTCTCAGGGCTTGAACATATGGGAAAAGAACCGTTTAAATATGTATTTATACATGGTATAGTAAGGGATGCCCAGGGAAGAAAAATGAGCAAATCTCTTGGCAACGGAATTGATCCCCTGGAGATTATAGATACCTATGGAACCGATGCATTAAGGTTTGCGCTTACTATAGGTAATGCACCGGGAAATGACTTAAGATTTTCAAATGAAAAGGTTGAGTCAAGCAGAAATTTTGCAAATAAAATATGGAATGCTTCAAGATTCGTTCTTATGAATTTTGATGAAAATATAGATTTCAGCGCAGTAAATCCTCAGAAATTTAATATGGCGGACAAGTGGATTCTCAGCAGGCTGAACACTCTTACAAAAGAAGTTACTGAAAACATGGAGAAGTTTGAACTTGGTATAGCTCTGCAAAAAATATATGAGTTTATCTGGGAAGAATTCTGCGACTGGTATATAGAGCTCGTTAAGCCAAGATTATATGACAGAGAGAGTGAAGGGAGACTTGAAGCCTTATATGTGCTCAACCATGTATTGGGAACCTCAATGAAGCTGCTTCATCCGTATATGCCGTTTATAACGGAAGAAATATATATGCATCTTATAAATGATGACGAAAGCATAATGATTTCTGACTGGCCGAAATATGACGATAAATTTAATTATCCTGAAGCTGAAAAGGATATGGGTCTGATAATGGAGGCCATAAGAAATATCAGGAATATAAGGGCTGAAATGAATGTGCCTCTGTCAAGGAAAGCAAATGCCATATTTGTTTCAGCAAAAGACGAAACACGAAGCATAATTGAAAGAGGAAAAAGCTTCATAGAGAAACTTGCAGGATTATCAGGACTTACGCTGCAATCCACCAAAGAGGGGATTTCACCGGATGCTGTTGCAGCTGTAATCCCGGATGCTGAAATATATATTCCTCTTGAAGACTTAATTGACATATCTAAAGAGGTCGAAAGGCTTGAAAAGGAAAAAGAGAATCTTCAGAAAGAACTTGACAGGGTTGCGTCGAAGTTAAATAATGAAGGTTTTATGGCTAAAGCTCCGGCTAAGGTAATAGAAGAAGAAAAAGCAAAACAGGTCAAATATCAGGATATGTACAACAGCGTGGTTGAGCGGTTGAACAAATTAAAAAGTTTTTAATAATAAACGGAGGTTGCCATGAATTACGGATTTGTCAGGGTAGGGGTTGCTACTCCGGAATTAAAGGTTGCTGACTGTAAATATAATGCTGAAAAAATAATAGAAATGATGAGGGATTCCGAAGACAAGAATATAAAAATAGTAGCATTCCCTGAAATGTCTATAACCTCATATACCTGTGGGGATTTGTTCCATCAGGACGTAATGCTGGATGAAGCAGAAAAGCAACTGTTGAGGATACTGGAAGCTACAAAAAATACGGATATTATAGCTTTGCTGGGGATGCCTTTGAGGGTTGACAGCCAGCTGTTTAATTGCGCTGTGGTTATACAAAAGGGCAGAATACTGGGAGCCGTGCCTAAAATTTATATACCCAATTACAGCGAATTTTATGAAGGACGATGGTTTTCCAGCGGTTTAAAGCTTAAAAGCAGTTCAGTTAAAATCTGCGGTTATGATGTTCCTATAGGTACGGACCTTTTATTCGAAGCTGAGAATTTTCCCGGATTATGCTTTGGAATTGAAATTTGCGAGGATTTATGGGTACCTGTACCGCCAAGTTCCATGCAGGCTATGGCGGGAGCGGTATTGCTCTTTAATCTTTCTGCAAGCAATGAGGTAATAGGTAAACATGAATACAGGCGTGAACTGGTAAGACAGCAATCAGCACGCTGTACGGCAGGCTATATATATTCCTCATCGGGCATTGGAGAATCAACAACCGATCTCGTATTCGGAGGGTATGGAATAATTGCTGAATACGGTACCGTGCTTGCAGAAACGGAAAGGTTCAACGAAAAAGGTACAATAATTTATTCAGATATTGATATATTCAAATTATTGAATGACCGGCGAAAAAATACCAGCTTTATGGAATGTCCTTATAAAAGTGAAGTCAGAAAAATAATTTTTAATATAAATGAAAACTTTGATTATAATATTAAAAGGTATGTAGATCCTCATCCTTTTGTACCTGCGAACAGGGAATCCAGGGATTTAAGATGCAGGGAAATATTTGCAATACAGACCGCAGGTCTCAGGAAACGTATCTTGCATACCAATCTGAAAAAAGCTGTGATAGCCATATCGGGAGGCCTTGATTCTACCCTTGCATTGCTTGTAACAGTTAATACATTTGATAAGCTGAATATACCAAGGGATAATATATTAGCTATCACGATGCCCGGTTTTGGAACTACAGGCGAGACATATAATAATGCTATGCAATTAATGAAATCATTAAAAGTAAATTACAGTGAAATTGACATAAAACCTGTATGCCTCAAACACTTTGAAGATATAAGTCATGACGCGGGTGTTCACGATGTTACGTATGAAAATGTACAGGCAAGGGAAAGATGTCAGATATTAATGGATATAGCCAATAAAGTCGGCGGATTGGTTATAGGTACGGGAGACTTATCAGAATTGGCACTGGGATGGTGTACCTATAACGGAGACCACATGTCGATGTACTCTGTAAATTGCAGTATACCTAAAACCCTTGTAAAGTTTTTAGTGGAATGGGTGGCTGAAAATGTAGCAGACAATGATACCAGGGAAGTACTATACAGAATACTTGAAACACCTATATCTCCCGAACTTCTGCCTCCTGACCCCGACGGAAGAATACAGCAGAAGACAGAAGATATTGTAGGGCCATATGAACTCCATGACTTTTTCCTGTACCATATGGTCAGATACGGTGCATCTCCGTCAAAAATACTGTTTTTGGCGCAGCACGCATTTAAGGGCGCATATGATAAAGCAACAATAGAAAAATGGCTTAAGGTTTTCTGCCGGAGATTTTTCAGTCAGCAGTTCAAACGCTCCTGCCTGCCGGATGGGCCAAAGGTTGGAACGATAAGCCTTTCACCCAGGGGTGACTGGCGCATGCCGAGTGATGCGGAGGCTGCGGTATGGTTAGGGGATATAGAGTAGATGAGATTGAATTTTGAAAATTGAAATTTGATATTTAAAAAACGAGAATTGACAGTTAAAAATGCCAATTCTCGTTTGAGTATTATTGGTTTCAAGCGGTGTGCTGGCTTATAAGTATTTTGATTTATTCTGATAGCTGATTTTATTGTATGTTTTTGGGGTTTTGCCGTATTTGAGCGAGTGTATCGGAGAAAAGACGCATTCAGCAGCCGTGATGCTGTTACGATGTTTTAGTTTTTATTGATAGTTGGGCTTATTCTGTAGCTTTGAGGGTTTTGCCGCTTTTGAACGACCAAAATCGGCGGAAAAGTCGCCGCTCACTCGCCGCGGAGGCTTTCGGGTCAGTGAAAACCTTCGAATACATTAAGCGATAGAAAACATTCCTTTGGCGGTCGGCGCAAAGTCACCATCCGTGGCTC
>ENA-UPSB01000247-UPSB01000247.1-bioreactor-metagenome-genome-assembly--contig:-NODE-247-length-97384-cov-80.151661_pt1 | contig 97384 bp, 88 predicted proteins | sample MGYA00238182_ERZ773286 | MGnify/ENA primary metagenome ERZ773286 (study PRJEB29026, sample SAMN07631240) | bioreactor metagenome | isolation source: Switchgrass digestor | place: USA: Dartmouth... | reverse complement strand
TATAGTATTGTTTCTTATGTGAAAATCAAAGGAAAGCTTCAGACCGCGACCCGCATGGATGGCAATGTCTTTGAAACCGATGCCATTGAAACAGCTTTCGTATGCGGTTTTATCCGTCCGAAAATTTATGTGCCTGTAAATATCGGTGATGCTAACCTATCCTACATACTGGAACACGAACGTACACATATCCGCAGGAAGGATTATTTGATAAAGCCGCTTGCGTTTCTTGCGCTCATCCTACACTGGTTCAATCCGCTTATATGGCTGAGTTTTGTGCTCATGAGCCGGGACATGGAGATGTCCTGCGATGAGAGCGTGCTGCGCAGGCTGGGTGAGGATGCAAAGAGAGGCTATTCATATTCGCTCCTGTCACTGTCGGTGCAAAAGAAAGGACTTTTGGCGGCAAACCCTTTAGCTTTCGGTGAGAACCATACAAAAGCCAGGATTAAGAATGTTCTTAATTTTAAGAAACCTGCATTTTGGGTCATAGTGATTGCGGTTATAGCTGTTTGCGCGGTTGTGATTGCTTTTGTAACGGATAAGCAGAATGATAAGGATTTATATCTGGGTTATTCCATTAAGGCGCTAATGGATAATAAAACTCCTTATGTAGGAGACAACCCTAAGGTTGTTGCGATTATCGACGCTATGCCCTTGCCAAAAGGCATAGTGCGCGATACGGTTGAACTTCAGACTACTGACATGCCTTATGGCATAACCATAAACTATGTAATGACTGATTCTGTTGATATAAAAGTAAATGAAGCCATAAGCGGCGACGCTTTTCAGCGGAATGCCATTGTGCTTTTCAGCCTGATTGACAATGTAGATGTCATAAACTGCAAAATTATTGATAAAACCGGTGAGCATGACGGAACAACATATGCTTTTACCTATACCAGGGAAGCAGCTGAAGAATTGCTTGGCAAGGACCTGCGCTCCTTTTCGCAAAATGCAGATACCGTCAGGAGCCTGATAGGCATGATAAGTAACATATAAAAGAAGTCGTCTCAAAGTCAGACAATATAGAAAATCAATAATAAAAGAGTCCTTATAAATAGGACTTTTTTTATTATTGATTTTTTATCACTCCCCGTGACTTAAGCCAGGGCCAGTCATACCCCAATGCCATTGGCGTTGAACACATCAATGTCCTAGGTGAATCTATAGTTAAAACGGTCTAGTGTATATAATCATATAACAAATTTGTAAAAAATTGATGGTAAATAGCGGAATCGAAATATTTATTTCTGACAAAATAAAAACGTAGGGGACATATACACGTAGGGGACATATACACTTATTAAAACTGACATCTGCAGTGAAAGCTATATGTCGGGATTTTTAGCAATCGGAATAAACAGGAGTGATTGATATGAAGACGAGTTGGAAAGGCTCCATCAGTTTTGGCATGGTGTATTTTCCTGTTAATGTATACACTGCGACTTCGGGTTCAAGCGGAGTAAAGTTGAACTACCTGCACAGAAAATGCAACAACCGCATCCGTTACAAGAAAGTTTGCGAAGCTTGCAATGAGGAGGTTTCTCAGGATGAAATCGTCAAAGGATATGAGTATGAGAAAGACAAGTATGTTGTTATAACGGACGAAGACTTCGAAAAACTGCCCATTAAGTCAAAAAAGGTAATTGCAATTTCACATTTTGTGGATGAAGACGCGGTTGATCCGATATATCTGGATAAGGCTTATTTTATTTCACCCGGAAACTTCAGTGCAAGCAAGGCTTTCGAACTTTTCAGAAGAGCTATGCGTGAAACCGGCAAGGTTGGCATTGCAAAAATTACGCTGACATCCAATGAATATGTGGCCATGATAAAGCCTTATGACAAAGGCGGAATGCTCCTGTATCTGCTGTATTATTTGGATGAAATTAAAAAAACCGAGGATATTACAGAACTTAATTATAATGTGGATATCCACAACAATGAACTGAAAATGGCTATAAGCCTGATTGAAAACATGACCGGGGAATTTGATATCGCACAATACAGGAATGAATACCAGGATGCGCTTAAACAGCTTATTCAGGCCAAAATCGAGAGAAAGGAAGTTGTAAGTCCGCCTGAAGCGCAGCAGAATATAGTTGACCTGATGGAAGCGCTTAAAGCAAGCGTGGAAGCCGCCAAAAATAGCAGAACGGACAGCAGCGGCATTGGTAAAGGGAAAAGCAGAGGGAAAAGTATGGAAAAGAGCACAAGCAATAAAATAAGAAAAACGGCCACTGAAGACAGGAAGGCGGCTGCCGGAGAAAATGATACCGGAGAACTGGTGGGTGTAAATGCAGGCGCCGATACTTCCGCAAAAGCAAAATCAGGTAAAAAGGAAAAAACATTATGAACCGCGACATGTTTGACGAAAAAAACATCGTGCCCATGGCACCGGTGCCGTCCGAACCGTTTGACTCTGATGATTACATTTATGAGATAAAGTTTGACGGAATGCGCTGTATCGGTTACTACGACACTGATGTGACTCTCCGCAACAGGGCCAATAAAGATATCACTGCCCTTTTTCCGGAATTCCGTGATATATATAAACAGTTTAGGCACAAGTGTATAATTGACTCCGAAATTGTTGTCCTAAACCAGGGGAAACCGGATTATTCGAGGCTTAATAAAAGGAGATTTCTTTCAAACATTATACAAATTAATCTGATGTCAAAAAAAATCCCGGCCACGCTTATAGTTTACGACATTCTTTACTATAAAGACAGGGCGGTCACGGAGATGCCGCTTATTGAAAGAAAGCGGTTGCTTGAGGAAAATACTGTTGAAGGCGGGCACCTGGCAATTTCCAGATTTGTTAGAGGTGCCGGAACCGCACTTTTCGAACAGGCCGTAAATCAGGAACTTGAAGGAATCGTTGCGAAAAAAATTGACGGTATTTATGTCCAGGGCCGTTCAAGGCTTTGGCTTAAGAGCAAGCGCAAACAGGATATGGATCTGCTGCTTTGTGGTTATATGGAAGGCAAGGGATTTCTTTTTTGTGACAATGACCTTAATTACAGAATTTCTATTCGCAACGTTGATAAAAATACATTTGATTTCCTTTACAAATATGTTATTGAGCACCAACTGGACAATTCGCCTCTTAAATTCCAGCCTTTAAATTTAAAAGGAGCCATATGGGCAAAACCTGAGTTATATTGCGTAGTGGAATATATGCAGGAGATGGAGTCGGGGTATTTAAGAGAAGCTGTTTTCAAGGGAATAAAAATGGACTGACCGGCAACTATGATACAAATGGAGCCATATCCAACCTCATATGCCGTATGTTATCGTAAATATTTTTTGAGAGATTCAGACAATGTCGTTTTTCCACAGTGTACCTAAAGACAATTCGACAATGTTCTGGGATATTATGAAACATGCAAAATCTTAACTATCTCTTGCATTTTGGCTGGCTGTGCGCTATAATGGCAAAGTAGATTTTGACTACAAATGTCCGCAGTACAAGGACAACAGATACGAGAGTTCTCTCACCATACTTAAACGGAGGTATTGAAATGAAAAGGTACATTGCACTGTTTCTTGCCTGTTTCATGTTGGTAGCGTTGGTAACCGGCTGCTCCGGCAGTTCCTCCAGCTCCAACTCCAGCGTAGCGCCTTCCTCCTCTTCGTCGTCAAAAGTCATTAAAATCGGCATCTTCGAACCGGCTTCCGGTATGAATGGCGCCGGCGGTAAGCAGGAGACCCTGGGCATCCGCTATGCTCATTCCGTTAAACCCAAAGTCACCATTGGCGGCGTGGAGTACACCATCGAACTGGTGGAAGTAGACAATCAGTCCGATAACTCCAAGGCCGGGAGCGCAGCTCAGCAGCTGGTCTCCGAAGGCGTCTCGGTGGTGCTTGGTTCCTACGGCTCCGGTGTTTCCATCGCCGCAGGCCAAATTTTTGCAGACGCCAAGATTCCCGCCATCGGTGCTTCCTGTACCAATCCCCAGGTCACCGAAGGCAATCCCTACTATTTCCGTATTTGCTTCCTGGATCCATTCCAGGGCACAGTCATGGCAAACTTTGCTTATGACATGGGCCTCAGAAAGGCAGCTGTCCTGACCGAAGCGGGCGACGACTATTCCGTTGGTCTTGGACACTACTTCGCGCAGGCTTTTGAGAAGCTGGGCGGCAGTGTCGTCAATGTCCAGTTCCAGAGCGGCGAGACCGACTTCTCCGCCACCATGGCCAGCCTGGTAAGTGAGGGTATCGACGTACTTTTTGCCCCCTCTTCCATTGAAAGCGCTCCCCTCATTATCAAGCAGGCCCGCAATGCTGGTCTCACCTGCCCCATAATGGCCGGTGACACCTGGGAAAACGAGACTATCATCACGAACGCAGGAGACGCCGCATACGATGTTTATCTCTCGGCTTTCTTTGATCCCAACGACACTTCAGCGGCCGCCAAGGAATTTGTTGAAGGCTTTACTGAGTGGCTCAAGGCTGACAACACTCGTTTGACCAACAACGGCGGTTCCACTGGTGTGGCCGGCGTGTCCGCTTTGGGCTATGACGCTTACATGGTTGCCCTGGCCGCCATCGAGGCTGCCCAGTCCACCGACGGCACCGCAATTCGCGACGCACTGGTCAATCTGAAGTATTCCGGCGTTACTGGCGAATGTGCTTCCTTCGATGAAAACGGCGATGCCGCCAAGGATATGGCCTATATCAAGACAATTGATCTGGAGACCGGTACCTTCAAGTTCCTCCAGACCCAGACTGTATCCTGATATAAACCCTTAAAGTTCGGGGAGCGGGAGAATATTTCCCGCTCGCCTTGATGTCTTTTGCGCTGCGGCGCTACTTCCACTTTTTGGAGGCAGCTTATATGCATGACTTTTTTTATTACATACAACTGTTGCTTGCCGGTATTACGGTGGGCAGTCTATATGCGCTGATTGCCATTGGCTATACCATGGTTTATGGAATTCTTCGCCTTATAAACTTCGCACATGGCGATATTTTCATGGCTGCTGGCTTTTTCATGATCTTCATCAGCGCCACCACCAGCATCTACGTGTCTTTGCCCATAGTTTTAATCCTAACCGTGATTCTGGGCGTCGCCGTAGAACGGGTTGCCTACCGGCCCCTGCGTGAGGCTCCACGTATGAGTGTCATGATTTCAGCCATCGGCGTTTCCTATCTTTTGCAGAACTTTGCAACCTATTATACCGGAGGCTTGGCTCGCCCCTATCCGGTAATCCCCTTCCTGACCCGTGAGGTCACCATCGGCAGTATGACAGTGAAGGCGTTGACCATCATCACCCCTGTTTTGACGGTGATTCTGGTCGTTGCCCTGGTGCTGCTTATAAACCGCACCAAAATAGGTATGGCCATGCGGGCCGTTGCCAAGGATCAAAATACCGCCCGGCTTATGGGAATCAAAATCAACAACGTCATTTCCGTCACCTTTGTCATTGGTTCCTTCCTTGCCGCCGTGGGCTCCATTCTCTACTTTTCAAACTACGAGCAGGTTACCCCGACGGCTGGCGCAATGCCTGGACTTAAGGCCTTTGTCGCGGCGGTGTTTGGCGGGATCGGATCTATCCCGGGCGCCGTTCTGGGTGCCTATGTCATTGGCATCGTCGAGACCTTTATCAAGGCGAACAACGACTATGCCATCTTTAGCAATGCGTTCACCTTCGCACTGCTGATTATAATCCTGGTGTTTAGGCCCCACGGTTTGTTTGGCGAAAAGCTGACGGAGAAGGTGTAACTATGAAACAGAAACGATATTTGCTATATTCTCTGCTCCTGGCCGCACTTATCATTGCGGCACTTATTGCTATTGATAACTCATCCCTTAAGAGTTCCATGCTGTCCACCATTCTCCAGAAAGGGGTTATCTACGCCCTACTGGCGGTCTCCATGAATCTCTTAAACGGATTTACCGGGCTTTTCTCCCTGGGACAGGCAGGGTTTATGCTTCTGGGTGCATATACCTATGCCATCCTCACTATCCCTGTTGAGGCGAGAAGCGCAGTTTATCAATATTTTGATGGAGGACTGGTACAGTTTTCAGTGCCCGTCGCGGTCGGTATTATCGCGGCAGGCCTGGTTGCTGCAATCTTTGCGTTTCTGATCGGCCTGCCCGTTCTTCGGCTGAAAAGCGACTACCTTGCTATCGCAACATTGGGTTTTGCAGAAATTATCCGCGCCCTCATCCAGTGGAACACCCTGGGGCCCATCACCAACGGCTCCAATATTCTGCGCAAGTTTCCCACATTTTCCTCGATATTGTTTCCTTTCGCTGTTTCGGCCGTAAGTATAGGGCTCATCGTGCTTTTGATTCGCTCTTCCTATGGCCGGGCCTTTAAGGCCATCAGGGAAGACGAAATTGCTGCGGAGGCCATGGGAATAAACTTAGCCAAACACAAGATGATGGCCTTCTGTACCAGCTCGTTCTTTGCGGGCGTGGGCGGCGCCATGCTGGCCATGTTCCAGCAATCGGTACAGGCCAAATACTTCACCTCGGCCATGACCTATGAGATTTTGCTCATCGTGGTTATAGGCGGCATTGGCTCGGTGACCGGCAGCATTATCTCATCCTTCCTGTTTGTGGCCTGCAGTGAATGGTGGCTACGGTTCCTGGACGCGGAGCATTATATCGGGAATTTTAAGGTGCCCCTGCTGCGTGCAGGCTTTCGCATGGTTGTGTTTTCCATTGTCATCATGGTCATCGTGCTGTTCTACCGCCGCGGTATAATGGGCACAAACGAGTTTTCCTGGCAGGCCATCGAGAGATTCTTTAAGAATCTCTTCGGGCGAAAGGCCATGATAAAAGAGAGGGAAGGTGGTGGCGTCGAATGAGTAATACAATACTTCGCATGGAAGATGTCACCATGCAATTTGGTGGTGTGGTCGCCGTAAACAACCTCTCCCTGGAGGTAAACGAGGGGGAAATCGTGGCCCTCATCGGCCCCAACGGAGCCGGCAAAACCACTGCTTTCAACTGTATCACAGGGGTTTATGAGCCAACCAACGGACAAATATTTTATCGGGACGAAATTTTGGTCGCGAATTACCCTCAGGGCAAAATGAAAAAGCTCTATGCAGGGGAAAACGCGGGGAAATATACAAAGGTGGTCAAGCGCACCCCTGATGAAATCACCCGAATGGGTATCGCCCGCACCTTCCAGAACATACGCTTGTTTTCCAGCCTCACTGCTCTGGAGAATGTGCTTATCTCGCAGCATTTACATATAAATAGCGGCATGTTTAGCGCAACGCTCTTGTCGCAACTGCCATTTATAAAAAGTAAAGCCAGGAAGGAAGAGGAGCATATGTATAAGCGGGCTGTGGAACTGCTGGCTGAGGTGGGTCTGGAGCAATACAAAAATGAAGTTTCGGGCTCCCTGCCTTACGGTATTCAAAGGCGGCTGGAAATCGCCCGGGCTCTGGCCACCAATCCCAATCTGCTCCTGTTGGATGAGCCGGCTGCAGGTATGAATCCCCAGGAAACCCGCGTTTTGACCGAATTCATTGTGGAAATTAAAGACCGTTATAAACTCTCCATATTCATGATTGAGCACCATATGGACGTGGTCATGAGCATCTCTGACCGTATTTATGTTCTGGACTTCGGCAAGCTGATAGCTCATGGCACTCGGGAAGAAGTTCAAAACAATCAGCGAGTTATCGACGCCTATCTGGGGGTGGCCGAAGATGCTTAAAGTTACAGATTTAAAAGTCAATTACGGCGGCATTGAAGCCGTCAAGGGAATATCCTTCGAGGTGCCTGAGGGTAGTATCGTTACCCTGATTGGGGCTAACGGAGCCGGCAAGAGCACGACCCTCCGCACCATTTCCGGTCTTGTGAAGCCCCGAAGCGGCAGGATTGAGTTCCAGGGGGAGGATATAACCGGAAAGGATCCCTCCTACATTGTCTCGAAAGGCATTACCATGGTGCCCGAGGGCAGGAGAATATTTCCTAACCTTACCGTGTATGAGAACCTGCGCCTCGGAGCATACCTGAGAAAACACGGCCTGGAGGAGGACCTGGAGTGGGTTTATGAACTTTTCCCCCGGCTCAAGGAACGTCACTGGCAGTTGGGCGGAACCCTGTCTGGCGGCGAGCAGCAGATGCTGGCGGTAGGCAGGGCCCTTATGAGCCGCCCCAAGCTCATGATGATGGATGAGCCCAGCTTGGGCCTCGCGCCCCTGATTGTACGGGGCATCTTCGACATTATCAAGGAGATTAACCATAAAGGCGTCACTATTCTGTTGATTGAGCAAAATGCCAACATGGCCCTTCAGACCGCTGATATCGGCTATGTGCTGGAAACCGGAAGAATCACCATGACCGGGACAGGCCAAGAACTGCGGTCCAACGAAGAAATTAAAAAGGCCTACTTGGGTCAGTAAACACTGAGGGGAGCAGGAGCCTCTAGGCCCTACTTCCCTTTGTATGTACGCGCAACCTTGACAGTGAAATTCCATTATGTGGATTGATAGCACCAACCGTTAGCCAAGGGTAAGGGAATCTATCGTGAGGTAATGGCATACCAGGTAGCACTGGCCGTAATTAGAAAGAAATAAGCCCCAGGAATTTCCGGGGCTTTATTTTAAGTCTATAAGATTTTACTGAGCGGATATGCGAGAATGTATGTAGTATTAATTTTAGTTTAAGTCCAGGTACTTTGCTGTTATGCCTTCCAGATTATTGAGTTCATTTACCAGGGATTCAACATCTTCCTTGGTGCCATAGGGTTGAAGTATAATAATACCGTCGTTGGAACAAGCAGTATCACTTACTTCATGCAATCCTAAACGGGTTTTTATCTTGCATCCGTTTTTCGTGAGAACTTCCTGGAGTTTTATTGCATTGTTGATTCTATTATCAACTCGAATGCCTATGATATAATAACATGACATAATGCTAACCTCCTGTTAAATAATAATTCTATTGTGATTATAACACTAAAAAGATATTGTGGCTTTATTAATTGTAAAGATTATGTTTCAATATGGATTGCTCTGTCTGTAAATGTATATTTTCTTAATTTATAATTTAACAAAAAGAGTAAGTTTTATCCCAGGGCCTACAAATAAGAAAAACAGGAGTACAATTAAAATAATGAACCAAATTTTTCATAATCCTTATATTATTAAAGGCATCAGAAGGAGGTAGGTCATTATGATAATCGTATATGCATCAAAAACAGGCTTTACAAAGAAATATGCGGAAATGCTTTCCGCAAAGACAGGATTTAGAGCTGTCCCGGTAGAAGAGGTTTCAAAAATTGATAAGAGCGAAGAGATTATTTTTCTTGGATGGATGAAGGTAGGAAAAATCCAGGGGCTGAATAAGGTACGAAAATATAATATCAAAGTTGTTTGCGGTTCAGGCACCGGCAGGACTGCCGAACCAGATACTGAAACAGTAATTGCAAGAAATGAAATTGGGAATATACCATTCTTCTACCTTCGCGGAGGCTGCTTACCGTTGAAACAGTTAAAAGGGATGGACAAGATTTTGCTTTCCATATTCGTAAAAGTACTTAAAAACAGAAAGGATAAAGATGAAGAAACAGAAGAAGCTATTAATCATATTTTAAATGGGTATGACGGAGTGAAAGAGGAAAATCTGGAACCGGTTATGGAATGGCTTAAGACTAATAATAAGTTATAGTACGCACTTTATAAACACTTCCCTATAACACATAATAAGAATGATTTATCAAGAACTGATATTATAATTATGGATAAACAAGATTGGTACTGTTTTATGTTAACTTATTAAATAATTTTTCAAATTTATATTGTAATTATTTCCAATTTATATTATTTTCATTATATACGATTTTGTCATATTTTGAGAGGTTATAGTGGATATAAGAACTGTAATGTTGATGCTTGCAGTCGGATCTACGTTGTTTGGACTGCTTCTGGTAATATTTAAGTTGGATAGAAATAATCCTCATCATATTCCTTTTTGGACTTTTGCCAAATTTCTGCAGGCTGCCGGATCGTTTCTGATGTATTTAAGGCCGGGTACTTTTGATACATTAACAGTACTTGCTTGTACTGCTTTATTGTTGGGCTGTGTATACGAGACCTGGACCATTCTGTATTTAACCGGGGAGAAGATTGTAAAACGTTCGGTACATGTTTTGACAACCGCAGGTATCATACTGGTATGTATTTTGGCAATATTCATGAATGAGACTTATAAGTCAGGAGTGATTTTCCTTCTCCAAAGTGTCTTTTACTTTTTGCCAGGCCTGCTTTTACTGTTTAAATCTGAAATTAAATCACCTCTTCAGAAACTTTTGGGAATATGTTATTGTTTTTCCGGAATTGTGTTTCTGACAGCTTCTATAATATGCCTGGGTTTTCCCAACCAGGTTAATCAACTTCAGGGCCATCCTATATCCAGTATGATACCATGTGTGAGCTATTGCATATTCTTAATGAGTGCATTGATTCTGCTGATGCTTGCTAAAGAAAGAAGCGATATGCAGATAAAGGTAATTCAGGAAACCCTGCATAAAAGCGCATTGAGATTCCAACAAATCGTTGAGAATTCCATTGAAGGAATTGTTATATTTGATAAAGACTATAAAGTCACTTTTGCAAACAAGAATATGGCTTCACTTCTCGGATATACCGTGGATGAATTACTTGGACGGCCATATATTTCTTTCTTTCCGGAAAGTCAGCTGGATATTTACAGACAACAGAAATCACTCCGGAAAAAGGGCGAGGATTCGGTTTATGAATGCCGGCTTTTAAGGAAGGACGGGCAGACCAATTGGTTTCTGGTTTCAGCACAGGCAATTTTGAATGAATCGGGTAATTTTGAAGGATCCTTTGCCATATTGACTGATATAAATTCAAGAAAAGAGATGGAATTGATAATGGAAGAATCCAATCGGCAGTTGACAGAATTAAGTAATAAAGACAGCCTGACGGGAATAGCAAACAGAAGACGGTTTGATGCAATTTTGGGACATGAGTTTTCAAAACTGAGCCGTACCCATTCACAATTATCCCTTATAATGATTGATATTGACTATTTTAAGGAATACAATGATTTCTATGGCCATGTTATGGGGGATGAATGCCTGCGTCAAATCGGTAATGTTTTGGATGAGGTTTTGGGCAAGACAGTTCATTTGGCAGCCCGGTATGGTGGAGAGGAATTTGCATGCATATTGCCTGATACTGATATCAATTCTGCAGTGGATATAGCTGCAAAGATAAGTAAAAGAATACAGGATCTTAAAATTGAACATAAGAAGTCCTCTGTTTCCAGGTATGTAACTGCAAGCTTCGGTGTTACAACCGTAAAATATTCGCCGGACATTTTCCTGGATGAAATTGTGTGCATGGCTGATAAACTGCTCTACAAGGCTAAAGTTTCAGGACGGAACAGGATAGAATTTGCTGAATTTCAGAAGCAGCCAAATTAACTAGAAGTTTTCTTTTTATCCTTAATGTTTCCAACTAATGAAAACAAGAAATTTTTCGATATTTAGATATAGATTAATGTAAAAGCTCCCGCTTCCGAAAAATTTGTTTGCAATAAGACATGAGATAGCGTATGTTTATTTTTGAAAGAGAATGTTTTATGTCAACAGAGGAATCGAAGCCTGATTAAATGCTTTTATATGCCAAGTATTCAACTAATTTCCCCCTTATAGACCTCACATCGTATAGGGTAACCTATTATGCCAACGGTGCGACCAGTGGTTTTGCCCCCGGTAAAGTTATCCAGTACTCGCCAATTACCATAAGCGGCAACACAGGAAACCTGATGAAGGAAGGTTATGTTTTTACCGGTTGGAATACAAAGGCTGACGGCACCGGGACAACGTACAAACCTGGCGATATAGACTACAGTTTGGGTGATCTTGTACTATATGCCCAGTGGGCTCCGGTTTATATCGTTTCATACATAACTGGTACCGATGACGTTCCAGCCAAATCAGAACAATATCCGCAAGGTTCAAAACTAAAATTGATGGATTACAGTGAAGTGTCAACCGTTTTTTCGACCGGGATATTCTTGGGATGGAACACCAGGGCCGACGGTTCAGGTGACACCTACATGCCAGGTGATGTAATAACGGTTGATTCAGACTTAACCCTGTATCCTATATGGGAAACAAATCCTGAAGGATATGTCGTATCTTTTAACGGAAACGGGAATACAGATGGCCTTTTGCCACATAAATGCGTTATTGCCGCTGGTGAAAGGATTACCATACCCAGCCCTGAAAATCTTGCGAAAGGTGGATATGTCTTTGCCGGATGGTTCACAGATGACGGACATGATTATTCTGTTGGTGAATCTGTGCAGATAAACAGTGACGTGACATTTTATGCAAGATGGATAAAGGCTTACAGGGTAAAATACGACAGCAACGGCAATGCAGCAACCGTTCCTATGGACAATACGGATTATTCTCCGGGTGCGCAGGTTACAGTCCAGTCCTGCCCTGGGTTGAATAATTTTGAATGCTGGAACACAAGACCGGACGGAAGAGGGATATCTTATAAGCCGGGAGACACCTTTAACATTTATAGCGATGTTACCTTGTATGCCATCCTTGGCGGTATAATAATTATTGACCCTGGAATACCGATTATCTTATTACTTCCATTAAGTTACAACGGCAACACGGCAGAGTGGGGAAGCCCGCCTGAGCCGGAAACGTTTTATACCCCAGGCACGACTATAGAAATAAAGGGTAATACAGGCGGTTTCCACAAGAACGGATATGTTTTCAGCGGTTGGAACACCAGGCCCGATGGCAGCGGGATTACCTTCAAACCTGGGGATACCCTGATAATGCCAGATAATCCTGTCGTGTTGTTTGCCATATGGAGTGTTCCATCAAGTGAGACAGTTTCAATTCGTTTTGCTGAAATAAGTGATGAACTAGGTAACGTTTATTATCCTGTTTTTTACGATGAGCTTGGAATATACGATTTAATACCTAAAGGAACGAAAATAGACATTATGGACAGCGGAAGCCTTTATAGGAAAGGCTATACGTTTGCAGGATGGTATGAAACGGAAAGCGGCAATACATATAGGCCGGAGGAAAAGATCACAGTGAACCGTAAATTCCGGTTTCAGTCTGTATGGAACGCAGGTGCCACCTATTATCGGTTATATTATAGTATCGGTTTTAATACCAATGTCAGCGGAATCCCAACGGACAGCAATTGGTATGAAGCAGGAGATCAGGCTACGTTGAGCAAATCAATTCCAACCTGTCCGGGTAAGGGTTTCCTGGGCTGGAGTACGAATCCATACAGCAGTGCTCCAAATTATTTTCCTGGTCAAAAAATTACATTTGGGAAAGCAGACATTATCTTATACCCTGTGTTTTCCGACCAGACAGTCTACACTGTTACGTATTATGGAAACGGAAACGGCGGTGGAGAAGCTCTTCTTGAAATAAGGTATCTTTCAGGTCAGCAAGCTGTTGTTCAAAGCCAAAATACCCTTACTAAAGACGGGTATTATTTTGACGGATGGAACACACAGCCCGATGGAAGCGGCACGGCTTATCAGCCTGGAGATAAAATAACAATAGGTTCTGAAAGTATAAAGCTGTACGCAATATGGAATACGCTTCCCCCCGATATAGAAATAGAAGAAACCTACACTGTAACCTACGTCAGTTATGGCCACACCGGCGGTAATGTTCCACAGGACGGCAATAAGTATGTAGCGGGAGCAAGAGTGACTTTAAAAGACAGCGGAACGCTCTATAAAGAAGGACATGTCTTCTATGGCTGGCTGGTTAATAATAATATTTATTCACCAGGTGATACTTTTGCTATAAATGACAGTGATGTTACTGTATATGCTATTTGGGCCAGTGGTGTAAGCGAAGACACATTTACCACTGTGTTTTTCAGCGGCAACGGAAATACCGGAGGAACTGTACCGGACAGTGTTACATGTACTGTCGGGAGTAGTGTGGTTCTACCGGATAATACCGGGAACCTGACCAGGACAGGTTACGCTTTCGGTGGTTGGACCGACAATGTAAATATCTATAAACCCGGCCAGGCATATTATACCAAGACTCCGAAGGAGACAACTCTCTATGCCGTATGGCTTCCTGTAAAAACAATGTCCTATTACGGCAATATGAACACCGGAGGTTCCGTCCCTGCAGATTCAGCCCAATACGCAATGGGAGAGAGCATAACGATACTTGACAATGTTAACAACCTGTCCAGGAGCAATTACCTGTTTGCCGGATGGTTTATCAGGGACAGGGTCTATCAGCCAGGTGAGACCTTTATTATGCCTGCAGATGATGTTGTAGCGTCGGCAGTATGGGCTCCTGTAAAAGAATCGGCTGAAATACCGGAAGAACCGGCGGTGAACACGGCACCAAACCGTAAGGCAGGAGTACCTGAGGCTACGACGGTTGAAACGGTTGTGGGCGAGGTTTACCGCATAGATCTGGCGGACATATTTGAGGATAAAGACGGAGATCCGTTGACTTACTATGTCTCGATAAATAACGGGGATTTTGAGATAGCAAATGCTTTATATGAATACTCAGTGAACACGGCAGGTTCAACAACACTGTTGTTCAAGGCCAATGACGGGAAGGCCGACTCTGATACTTATACAGTATGCCTGACGGTAAATGAAGTGCCTGAAACCAACAATGTACCCTGCCGAAAGGATAGAGTGCCGGCAACAACGGAAGATGCCGTGACAGTAGGTGATACCTACAGTGTTGATCTGTCTGATATATTTGAAGGCGGAGACAACGATGAATTAACTTATTATGTTTCGGTCAACGGCGATCCGTATATACTGGCAGACTCTTTGTACGAATATACTGCAACAAGTACAGGTTCAATAACACTTATATTCAAGGCCAATGACGGAAATGCGGATTCAGAAGACACCTACAAAGTAATTTTAATTGTTGAGAACATCCCGGATGAAGAAGAGACTCCTGGCAGCGGAGAAGATTCGGGTGGTGAAGATGATTCCGGTAATGTTACACCTGGCAGTGGCTCTGATGAAGGTTCCAGTGGAAGCCCAAGTGAAAGCAGAGATAATACTTCGAAAGAAGAAAGTGCCTCCACAGAGACCGATAATGAAATTATTACTTCCGGAAATACTATAACCATAGTACCAGCAGTTACCACCGAAGATAACTATGGTAAAAAGGTTACTGTTGAAATTCGAAAGGATCAGGTTAACAGTGCTATTGCCGCAGCAGTTGAAAATGCAGAACAAAGCGGCAGCGCAGGGAGAGTAAGTGTCAAAGTGGAATCTCCTGAAGATTCCGTAGCCGTAGAAGTAAGCATACCCAAAGATGTTGTGGAGACAGCGAATGAAAGTACTCTCGAGGCACTTGTTATTTCAACATCTGTTGCAGAAATTGCTTTTGATAAGGATACCTTAAATACCATAAATCAAGAAGCTGAGGAAGATGTAAGAATAACAGCATCAAAAGTAGATACGGAGGAGTTAAGTGAAGAAATAAGGCAAGTTGTTGGAGACAGGCCTGTTTACGAATTCAGTGTCATAAGCGGGGATAAAGTCATATCCCGGTTTGGCGGATATGTAACAGTAAGCGTTCCATATTCCCCGAAACCTGATGAAGATATTAACGCCATAGTAATCTACTATATCAATGCAGAAGGAGAACTGGAAATAGTCAGGGACTGTGTCTATGATTCCACTACAGGTACCGTAAGATTTACAACTGACCACTTCTCGAAATATGCGGTAGGGTATAATAAGTTAAGCTTTAATGATGTGCCTGAAAGTGCATGGTATAGCAAAGCCGTAACCTTTATAGCAGCAAGAGGTATAACAAATGGAACCGGCAACGGCAATTTCAGCCCTGAAGCAAAGCTTACGAGGGGCCAGTTCTTAGTAATGCTGATGAGGGCCTATGGTATAGACCCGGATGAAAATACCGGTGACAATTTTGCTGATGCAGGAAACACTTACTATACCGGATACCTGGCAGCAGCCAAACGGCTTGGCATAAGTGCAGGCATAGGGAACAATATGTTTGGACCTGACAGGGAGATAACACGGCAAGAAGTGTTTGCGATGCTGTACAACATCCTGAAGGTAACCGGTAAACTGCCTGAGACTAGCGAAAGTAATACCATGTCAATGTTTAAGGATACTGGAGAAATATCGTCCTGGGCATTGGATGCTACAAAATATCTTGTGAATGCAGGTATTATCAATGGCAGCAACGGCAGGCTCCTGCCTAAGGAAACTGCAGCCAGGGCCCAGATGGCACAGGTACTGTACAGTTTGTTTGTTAAGTAATTTTATACGGGATATCTAGAGATATTCTGAAGATGTAAAGCGGGCAGCCAGGAATAAAGGAGAGCATCTTTTGGCTGCCCGTTAATTGTGCTTGTAAGCTTATTACCAGATATGGGTAGCACCCCTTACCATTATCTTTATAAAACATGACCTTTTTAGTTTAAAAGATTTATTGGATATGGTTTAAAAACCGCTGTGCATATTCCTCACTTAAAACACCCTTCAGGGAGTCATAAGGAATTTTATATTCGATAATACCACTGGCATAAGGGGCAATCTCATATTGATTAAAATAAAATACAATGCCATCATCCAACAGGTAAAAGTTTAAATCATCTGATGCCTTAAAATTCTCTAAGGTTTCCGGGAATAAAATCTCTTTGTTCTCGTTCATCTGTTTTAATATTTCATCGGTCAGTACCTGTTTATAATCCTTCGAGCTGTCAAACAATTCAGACAAAGCCAGTTCCTTTCCATTTGCCAAATCCAGATTGACGGTTTCCTTAATAGTATTGCCATGGGCTCCTCCAGTGAATTGATAAAATGTCATAGATATACTCATTGTGTCATTGTCGTTGATTTTTACATCATAATCGATATAAACACTCCCGGGTCGAAGAGGCCATCCATGTTCTTTTGCTTCCTCAATAGTTTCCTTAATAGATTTTTCAGTTTCTTTTTTGAAATCCAATGCTTTTTTCTCAAACTCCCCATTGAGTCGGTCCATTAATTCAGAATTATTCATTCCTTCAATGACTGGAATCTTAATATTGACATCAATATATTCATCTTTATATTTAATGGTTTTGGCATAAACTTTAATGCCGTTCTTTTCAATGAAATATTGTTCCTTGTCATTGACCTCCACAGTATTGGTTTTTGCGTCCCATACCACTTCTTTACCCAATACTTCTGCCAATGCCCTGACTGGAACATATGTCGTCCCGTTGTATAATATGTTGTCGGCAGAAATTGTCTGTCCGTCCACAATCAAATTGATGCCATTTATTACAACCTGGATGGATTTTTTAATACCTCCGCCGGCAGCATACGCAACACTTCCGGCCAGAATGACAATAGCCATAATCCCGACAATGATAACTTTAATTTTACTTTTCATTTTCACAGCCCCCTAGTGTTTCATTACTATTTTTATTTTATCACACCGTATTAATATACATAAGCATGTCATTAAAAATATGAAATTTATATAAAAAGGAACTGGTATTGTTGACGAATACGGATAAAAGCAGTTCCTTTTTTATCAAGTTCAATCAATTAATACTGCCGTCAACTCCTGGACAATTAACGATATCTGTAGCTGCATTTTGTGGTAATATTACCAATAAAGGCAAGATTTTGCGGCAAAAAACATGAAAGGAGAATGGTCATGCAAAGGGTCAAGGATTTTGTGATAACACATAAACATATATGGCTGTGTCTCTATTTTCCACTCTATATCTTGTTGTTTTTCGTCATCGAAAACAATACGCCGACAAGCGGATATTGGGTTACAGACTTGCCAATCGATGCAATGATTCCTTTTATACCGCAAATGGTGTGGGGTTACTGCTTGTTTTATATTTTATTTGCGGCTGTGGGAATCCCTCTTCTTATTGGAGACGGGGAAGCTTTCAGCCGGTGGATGTATTACTTGATGGCGGCTTTCACCATTACCTTGATATTTGATGTAGTCTTACCGAACGGACAGGCCTTAAGACCTACCGATTTTGTACCTAATAGCATTTCGGGAAAGCTTCTTGCCTTTATCTGGAGTATAGACACACCTACTAATGTGTTTCCCAGCATGCATGTTTTGGGATGTATTGGTGATGCTGCTGCCGCAATCGACAGCCGTCTATTCACGCGATGGCAGAAAGGTGTGATTTTAAGCTCATCAGGTATCTGCTGTGTATCAACAGTATTAGTTAAGCAGCATGCCTTCATTGATACTATAGGCGCCTTTGCTTTTGCCGTACCAATTATTCTCATTGTCTACGGCAGTGAAATAAAGAAAAGTATAAATTCACGTAGAAAACTGAATTACAAACAGAACGGCATACCAGCATAACTATTCCGGCCAGGGGTTCTGACACCAGTTAATATTAAAGGGTTACCAGTTTTAAGAGATAAATCAAACCTTAAATTTCGGTTATCAGTAAGTGGACAACTGGCTTTCTGAAATTGCGCCATACAAATCTGGAAGTTGCTTTATGTAAAAACGTTCATGGGTCCAATATTGATATGTATAGAGTTGAATAGCAAATTGTTGTATAATATTGTAAATTTTTATTTTAAGAGGAGTCAGATATGAAAATATATAGATTTGGAGAAAAAAGAGTTTATGCAGTAGATAAAAGGCTAGGTAATGAATGGGCTATTTATAAAGTTCTTAATTTATATAATAACGAAAAAGAAGCCTATTCAGATTTGTATAAATTGCTCAATAAACAAAAAACTGAAGAAGAATTGTTAGAGGAGTTCAAAAAGAAAGATAATGCTTCCCATTGAAACAGTTAAAACGAATGGACAAAGTTTTGCTATCCTTGTATTTAAACCTAAAATATAAGAATACACAAAGAATGCTTTATAAATATTTCTAATCATCAATATTACACTTTTGTCATTTTTTAAGTCACCATGTTGTCACCATTTCCATGTATAATAATATAGGAATATAGCTGACTGTTGGAATCATAGTTAAGGTTTAGTCAAAGCAGGAAGCACCAAGTTTAAACTGAAAGGCAAGGAAAGGGAAATGAAAAAATTTTTCTTGAAATTTATCACAACCATTCTGGTTGTTTGCATTTTGGCGGGCTTGTTTGTGACCGCAAAGGGATATAACATGTTCAGGGAAGCCCTGGAAGAATGCAGCCTGACGGACAAAATCCAGGGTATTAGGACCCGTGAGAATTACACTTACCTGGAAGAACTCCCAAAGATTTATATAGATGCAGTATTGGCCGTTGAAGACCACCGTTATTATAATCATGGTCCCATAGATATTATTTCCATCGGGCGTGCCTTGTGGGTTAATTTGACCTCTTTCAGCCTGGTAGAAGGAGGCAGCACCATTACCCAGCAGTTGGCCAAGAATATTTATTTTACCCAGGAGAAAAAACTGGATCGAAAAATTGCGGAGATCTTCATGGCTTTTGCCTTGGAGAATCAATATGAAAAGGATGAAATCCTCGAGCTGTATGTAAATACCATCTATTTCGGAAGCGGCTATTATGGGGTTTATGATGCCTGCCGAGGTTACTTCGGCAAAGATCCGGCTGAAATGACTGACTACGAGAGCACGTTACTTGCTGGAATTCCCAATGCCCCGTCAGTATATTCACCCGATGCCAGTCCTGAGCTTTCCAGGCAAAGGCATCAGCAGGTTCTGGCCAGAATGGTGGATTGTGGTTACATTACAGAAGAAGATGCCCAAGCCATTATGACAAATCTCAATGTAGTTTATTGCAAATCAAAAAATGTCTATAATACATATCTGTTTCCTAAATAATTTTTTCCGGAAAATGAGTGTTTGTCATGAATTACATATTGTAAATATTCAAAAATTGTACTATAATAGCGGCGTTATTTGTCGAAAAAATTGAGATACTAGAAATGAAAGGAGAACTTAATTTAATAAGTATCTTAGCACTTGTCATTATTGCATCTTTACTTGCGTTGGGCTTTGCCGCCATGAACTTTGTAAAAGTCAAAAAAATGGATGAAGGTACTGATAAGATGGCGGAAATTGCGTCGGCAATTCGAATTGGTGCTAATGCATTTATAAATTATGAGTATAAAATATTGCTCATTGTTACGTCATGTATTTTCGTAGCATTATGTATACTTGTTAATTTTTATACTGCATTGGCGTTTGTTATAGGTGCTGTTATGAGTGCATCAGCAGGTTATGTGGGAATGAAAATTGCCACATATGCAAATGTAAGAGTTGCCAATGAAGCACGCGTTACGAAAAAGCTTGGAAGCACCTTAAAAGTAGCCTTCAGAGGCGGCAGTGTTATAGGTCTGTGTGTAGGTGGATTTGCACTGTTTGGTATGCTTATTGATGCAGTTGCAAATGCAGCAAGACGCATGGTTGATGAAGTTCGCCGTCAGTTCAATGAAATTCCCGGAATTTTGGATGGAACCGCCAATCCTGATTATAAAACGTGTATTGAAATAAGCTCTCAGGGTGCTCTCAGAGAAATGAAGACACCTTCAATGCTTGCCATGATTGTCCCTGTAGTATGTGGTTTCCTCTTTGGACCGGCTTTTGTAGGTGGCATTCTGATAGGCTCTACAGTTTCAGCAGTTATGTTGGCTATTTTCACCGGTAATGCAGGCGGTGCATGGGATAATGCTAAAAAGTATATTGAGACCGGGGCTTTGAAAGGACATAAAAAAGGATCTCCTGCTCACAGCGCAGCAGTAGTCGGAGACACTGTCGGAGATCCCCTTAAGGATACAGTAGGTCCTTCGTTGGATATCTTTATAAAGATTATGTCTGTTGTGTCTCTTGTAACTATCAGCATATTCTCAAAATATAACCTTGTTAATTTGCTGAAATCGCTGTTAAGCAAATAATAAACTGCACTATTTGAGAGTTAACGCAGATTGAACTTATAAAAAGCGCTCAATGTTGATGTTCTCATACATCTTGGTTGAGTGCTTTTTTATTGGTTATTTTACTCAAAGTTTAAAATCAGGTAATGAATTTAACGTCAGTATCAGGAACAAAAGATATCAGTATCAGGAACAAAAGATAAAAAGGACGTTTCATCCTGGCATGATATTATATGCAAGAAATGAAACGTCCTTTATTACATATAAAGCATATGTTTGTGATTACAGTTTAATTTCATCAGCAGGAGCTGCAAATGGACCCGGGATAACCTGAAGACCACGGTGATTTCCAAAGTAGTCGGAATCGAAGCGGATCGGCGTTCCATCAGGGTTCTCAAAGTACTGCTCTGGTTCGAATGCTTTGCCGAGTACCTCGGTGTTAATCATCCGAACGTTGAAGTCCTTGATGTAATCGAATATATTTGTCTTCAGATAATACTGGCCGTCTTTTTCTACCAGTTCCACCTTAAGTTCCTGGTCGTTGTTTTCAATAACCAGGTTTTTCTTTTCCTTCTGCCAGGGTTTAGCGCCGTTTAAGTATACATTTCCTTCACACCATACCGGCAGTTTGCCAAAATGTGCAGACTCCAAAGCCCTCATGTTTGGACGCTGAGTAAAATCGAACTGTGAAATCCATTCTTCATATGTCGGGTATTCATCGAATAAGAAAGTACCTGCACGCCTGTTTTCACGGAAAACTTGCTCTGGATTGTGGTCATTACGAATCACAAAATCTTCAGACGGCCATTTCTGCATGAATATATTGTTATAGAAGCGGTCATCGCCATGCAGGAAGGTCATAAAGCCCATTACTTCTGTACGGTGTGGTATGTGGTACGGTGTATAACGCCAAGTGGTTCCACCGCCGACAGCTGTAAATGCGCCGCAGATGAGATTGTGAACCAAAGCAACACCTTGTGTTGCACAACGGAGGCTGACTTCCGAGAGCATGATATTGTTATCGATTAACGTTGGACCATGGCTGACTTCAATGAAAATATCCTGGGAATTCATACCGCCTTCAAGCCTTTTTGCAAATGGCGGCCGCTGGTTGTCATGAAGCAGGTTCTGGGTGATACGTGTGCCCTGAGCCTCCCAGTCACACCAAACTCCCATTACACAGTGGTGGATATGGTTGCGGCGTATAATTACGTCGATGGCTGCATGCAGCTTAATACCGGCCTGCTCTGCTCCGCCGAGTTCCATCATGTTATTTATATGGTGGATATGGTTGTCTTCAATGATGCTGAATACAGCGCCCATCCTGCCGATAATACCACCCTGTTCGCAGTGGTGGATGTTGTTGCGGCGAATTATATGGCTGCCAATTTTTTCTTTCACCCAGCCATGATACTGGCCGCGGCAAACTGCGTCGCGTTCCATCTGGGTAGGACTTTTTACTTGTTTATATGTGAAATAATGTTCGTTATCGGGGTCAAGATATTTACCCACGGAAATACCTGCGCACTTGCTGTGTGATATCTCGCAGTCTTCGATTATCCAGCCCTTGCTCCAGTGAGGACCAATCATGCCGTCCTGGAAAGCTGCAGGCGGCGCCCAGGTTGTGGCAGCTTTATTGATTTTGAATCCCCTTACCGTAATATAGCTTACGCCTGTTTTGGACGGGAAAAAGCATCTGCGGCGTACATTGATTTCAACATTTTCTTCGTTGGGATTTAATCCCTGGAAGTTGGCATAAATGATTGTTTCGTCATTTTCCTTGTCTTGCTCGGTATACCATTTATAAATAGATTTTTCCGGTTCCCAGCTGCACTCATAGACTTCACCCTTGATACACTCTTCCAATGTGGTGGCTTCATACATGGCCTCGTCATTCAGATAAACACAGCCGGTATGCCTGTCTATTTTGGCAAAATACCAGTCACCATATACTATGGTTGTATATGGATTGTAATCACCGAAAAAGCTGTTTGGTATCCGGCATACCCATACGTTCCCTTCATAATGCTTCCAGTTTTTTACCTGTTCAGCACCGGTAATAACAGCGCCCAGGGGTTCGATACTGGTATATGTGATGCGGGCATCTTCAGTACCTGCATTAATAGGGTCTACGTATTCCCTATAAATTCCCGGCGCTACCAGGATTTCATCTCCAGGAAGAGCCACCTTTGCGGCATCGTTGATACGTTTGAATGGTCTTTCCCTGGAACCGTCGCCGTCCTTCACGGCATTTACATCTACATAGTATTTCACGATAATACCTCCTTGTAAAATGTGATAAGGTAATTTTTTGTAGAAACCTCATCTTTATTGCAGCCAAGGCCTTAGAAAGATGAAGTCAGAACCATTGGTAAGACTGATGAAAGGGTTATCAATTATTTAAATTTACCTCTTGACATAATACGAACCATATTAATTGTTGATATATGTACCAGTTTAGTAATCATGATATTATTGTATCACCGCAATTTAGAATAATTCAACATTATTAGTTTATTCTTGCAAGTTTACTGAATTTGCCAGGTTATATTAGTCATTATTTTGATTGCTTTGTTGGTCCCGCTGTCACAAGTTTGTTGACATGGCATTGCTGTTTCTGTACCGTTTACCCCTGGCTACAGCCTTCTTTATAACCTCATGCTCTCTTTTGCCTATCCTGTAAAAACTTAAAACAATGATTGCTATAACTATAATAATACCCGGTACTGCACCCAGGAGGGCTCTCAGTGCAACAATGGCCGACCTGGTCTGTGGCATGTCAGCCACATAGCCTGACCATTCCAGTACCTGCCCGGTAATAAAGACTCCCAGGGAAGATGACAGCTGCCTTAAGAATGATTCCATACCAAAATATGCCCCTGCCCTTTTTTCGCCGGTTTTCATCTCATCGTATTCCACGCAGTCTGGAATGATGGAATAAGGTATGACATGGGCGGCGGACAAACCAATACCTGCAACTGCTGATAATACATAAATTATCAGTGGAGTGGCTTTTGACAGAAAAGATATAATAAGCAAGGGCAGTATGAAAACTACCATACCTGCAAAATATGCTGCCTTTTTGCCTACGTGCTTTGCGAACCATACCCAGAACGGTAAAAATATTGCGGCAACTATGAAAATAATGCCAAGTATGATTTCAGAGTAAACTTCCATGTCAAGGACATATTTCATATAGAACAACAACACCATACTCACTATGTCTATAGCCAGCCAAGTCAGCAGACACATGGTGATTACCAGGATAAAAGGTTTATTTTTAAGTGTTAATGTTATGCTTTCCAGTAATGAGTACGATTTTTCTCCTTTTACTTTGTTATCTTCCTTGCATCCCAGGAACACAAACAGGGGAGAAAATATTATTACAAACCCGAATACTGCTCCCATGACTGCATAACCCATAATCTGCCTGGGGAAAAGGTCAACAATCATTTTGGGCAAAACTGCTGACACAAGGCCTGCTATGATGGAAAAACTCATTCTCCATGCGGTAAGGCTTGTACGTTCGTCATAGTCGTCTGTCAGTTCGGCGGAAAGGGAAGAATAAGGAACTGCCATTACGCTGTAAAAGGTGATATGAAGTATATAAACTAATATTATAAGAAGGAGAGTAGCCAGCATCGATGTCTCAATCAAAAGGGGTACTGCCCATATCAGAAAGAAACTTATACCGAAAGGTACGGCAAAAAACAGGAAATAAGGTCTTCTCCTGCCCCATTTTGTCTCTGTCTTGTCTGAAATATTGCCGATAAGCGGGTCAATAAAGGCATCCCATAATTTTGCAACCAAAAGGGCACTGCCGACCCAACCGGGATTTATTTTGACAACATCGGAAAGATAGAATAGAAGAAATACGCTGATAACCGTATAAGCTGCACTGAAACCAATATCGCCGGCACCGTAAGACACCTTTACCCTGATAGGCAGTTTGGTGGACATATTAACACCCCCAACTCATTATATACCAGGCAGTAAAAACAATCAATTATGTACAGCATTGGATAACGCTTTGTATATAACCGTCATAATTTATTTTTATACTGAAAAGATATGATTCTGATGAATTTATAGTAAAATATACTTATTGTATTTGGAAAGTAACTATTCATGTTCTGTATTCTTTAAAATACTGCTGGTCCTGAATGTTAGCTATCTGTGGTTTATAATTCTATGCAATTAACAAATATGAGAGGTAAATTTATGGAGAAAATAGTAATCAGGAATTTCAAGCCTGAAGATGTAGCCCAGATATACAGTCTGAACAAGAGATATAGTAAGGCGTTTCCCGTTTCATCGGCTGTGCAGGCCGAAGTGTATAACTCTCCTGAGTTTGAAGGGGGCAAAAATGTTTTTTGCGCGTTTAATGATGAAGGTACACTGGTAGGATATGCACCGGTTTATCCTGTCCTTGCAGCAAAGGGAAGCGGTTTTTCAAATGTTTTGTGGGCTGAAATCAGGGTTGATCCTGGTTTCCAGGACAGGAGACAAATCCGGGACCTGTTATTTGATAAGATGATGGCGAGAACAATGGAAATCAGGAACAGTGCACCGGTTAAAGACATAAAAATTTGTTTCTGTTATTTTTCCATTGAGGCTGAAAGTATTGATTACCTCCTCTCAAAGGGGTTTAAATCCTGTGAAGGTATATATAATATGGCCAGGGACTTGAGTGTACCTGTTGCTGAGCTGCCAGTTTCTGAAGGGCTGGAAATTATTGAGTGGAAAATGGAGACCAGGGAGGAAAAAAGTAAATATATAAATGCGTATAATATTGCTTTTCCTGAAAAACCGTGGAATGTGGAAGGCCTGGAACACTTTATGAATTCGGATTTATGGATTGATGGCACTACTATAACCGCTTTTTACGGTAATGACATTGCCGGTAGCATAATGCTGTACTGGTTCCCGGACGGGGAAACGGAATATGGCAAAAGACAGGGTTTTACCGAAAACATATTTGTTATGCCCCAATGGAGAGGAAAGGACCTGGGCAGTTGCTTAATCGGCAAAGGACTTTCATATCTTGCACGGCATGGCGCAAAGGCAGCACTTCTTGAGGTACGGGCCAATAATGTCAAAGCTTTGGATATTTATAAACGGATGGGGTATAACCTTGTGAAGGAGCAGGTTGTATTGGAATATTCTATATAATATGTCAATGGAACCGTTCTTCCAAGACGCGGTCATACATAGGGACAGTTCTGCTAAAGAGGAACGGTTCTCCCGTCGCATTAATGCTAATGTATGCTAATTTGCTTACTTGTTTGAAATTACTCAGCTAAGCCTAAAGATAAAATATGAGAACGTGAATTAGCTTGGACATTAATTCCATACCTGACATCTTTCAATCAAAACTCAGAATAGCGATAATAGCCAGCTTAATGACTGGAGAAAAGACCTTCAGGGAAGTTAAGGAAATAACGGGCACTGATGGGAACTTAAGTGTTCAGATCTCAAAGCTGGAGGAAAGCGGATATATAGTAGTTTATAAAGATTTTTTCAACAACAAGCCCCGGACCAGATACAACTTAACCGAAAAGGGGAAGAGGGAATTTGTTGATTATGTAAATACTTTGGATAATATCTTAAAACAGTATGGAAATTGGGTGGATAAATAGTTTATCTCTTTCTTTGGTGAACTCTACTTTAAAATTAGAATCATTTGCTGAACTTAATGTTTTCCAAACAAGCCAACTTAATCGTATCTTTTAGCCGTACAATAGGGTTTAAAAACCCTACTGAGATATGATCAGGATGGCTTGATTTTTACCGGTATCATCACTGAAGCATAATTGGCCCAGGCTTTCAAACTGACAACCCTTCTTCAGCTAAAGTATTCCTGATAGTTTTTCCGGCAGTTTGCGCAAAATCCGTTATATCTTTATAAGAAATATACTTTATTGGGTGCTTATGATAACTAGAGCCACTATCGTACCAGTGGAGTGTACGTTCATTCCAGGCTTTTATTTCTTCTGCGCTCAAAATGTCGTCAATATCGAAAGGTTTTGCTTTCTCCAGCAGATTCCATACTTCTTCACGCCAGGGAATTTTTTTATAAAGCTCAAAATCAAGCTGGTCAGTGTCATTATAATATGCCCATGTAATATCCTGTGTTGGAGCGGAATCTCTCTCGTATTTTATTTTAAATTCCGAATAAATGGTTTCATTCCAAAGGATATCGGTCAAGATATGAATTCCATACCCTAGTAAAAATTTATAATTTGACTTGGCCTTATTTTGCCTCAGGAAATCAAGCACATTATCCTTCCAATGTTCTCCGTCTGCATGTAAATGTGTAATTCTCTTATTCTGCCAGTTTGCATCTTTACGCATATGTATGGCATCCGGTGATATGCTTCCAAGGTAAAATTCCGGACAGTTTATTATTGCCGAAATATCATGGGCGTACTCCCTTGCGGTACAAAGATGGACCATAGGCAGCGGCATTGATATTCCTCCTTCCAAAACTTAACCAATATTCTCATTAAGGAACTTAATAACCTCTGTAAATGCATTCTTTACATCTGCATCATCCATATCTCTGTCAAATGCATGGCCTTTGCCTTTGAGCATAATCAATTTATTGTTTACACCCAACTCTGTGAGCTTTTGTACCATCTTGACAGACTCCGTATATGGTACGTCAGTATCTGCATCGCCATGCAAAAACAGCGTGGGCGGAAAATCTTTGCCTGCACAGTAATAGGGGCAAAACTTCATTATCTTGTCCTTATCTGCCACAATATCATAACCGCTTACTTCACTTGTCCAGATGCCATTTTGACGGCAATACAAATAATATTTGAACCGGTCCCAGCCGCCTTCTGAAATAATTGTATCACCGACGTAAGTGTATGCTTCTTCCCGGGACACTTTTGGCTGCATGCAGTAGAATTCACTCGGCTTGCAATACCAATCTGCGATAATATCACCATATCCATAAAATGACACTATGGCTTTAGGTTTATTGGGGAAAGTCCCTGTCAGCAGAGCCAGGTATCCACCCGCAGAACTTCCAACTACAGCTAATTTATCAGAGTTTAACCCATATTTACTCTTACTTTCTGAATGTATCCACTTTATTGCATCCTGAACATCTTCAGCAATTTGGTTCAGAAGAGTTTCCGGGGCAAGCCGGTAATCAATTGATATGACGGAAAATCCGGCTTCTCTATACAATTCTACCCGCCTGGGATTAATATTTTTTCTGGTACCCCAAATCAATGCTCCACCGTGGATATAAACAATAAGCGGTGCTCCTTCATTGTTGCCGGAGTAAATATCCGCTTTGATGGCACAACCATCTGCCACTTTATATACAACTGTCTCCATTTTCGTTCCCAAAACATTCCCCCCCATAATATCATCAAGCTTGTTCAATTTACATATATTCTATCTTCTTTCAGGTCATTTTTCCATATCTTGTACATATGAATTCCCAAACTCTTGACAAAAAGTTTTAGTAGAACTGCCTCATTGACAAAGTGTGTCTTCATAAAATCTCCACAAAATTATGCTAAATACATAAATAACAATGTAATTTTAAACAACAAAACCTGGATGTCTGGTTAAGGAGGTACAGGATGGAACAGCGAAGGAAACGAAAAATTCTGCAAGTTGACGGCATGTCATGTACCAACTGCGAGATAAGAATTGAAAATGCCTTAAAAAAGCTTAAAGGTATAATTGAAGCCAATGCATTTTTCAATAGTTCCAATGTTTACATCACTTATGATGCTAATGTCATAAATTTGGAACAAATTATCCGGGCAATAGAAGAGATGGATTATATAGTCCGGAACAAACCTGGTATGGCAACTGTTTCAAAAACTGATACCAAACAATCAGCAGATGATAAATTATCAGTGGGCCAATTCCTCGTGATAGGAGTCATATTGCTTGCCCTCTATCTCATTATCAGGAACACTGTGGGATTTAGCTTTATTCCTGAGATTAACCCGCAAATGGGATATGGGATTTTGTTTATTGTAGGGTTACTGACATCAATTCATTGTGATTACTTAATGGGTTTATGCCATGCGGGCCTCTCCAGTCCATGCAGATCTACGCTTTAGGGACAGGGAGTTTTACGGCGGGAGCATTATCCATGTTTGTGTTCAGACTTGGCACAGTGCCTTTAATGTTTGGATTTGGAGCCGTCAGTTCATTACTGAGCAGGAAATTTACAAAAAAGATGTTGAAAGTGAGCGCTGTGCTTGTAATTGTTCTGAGGGTTGCTATGGCAAACAGAGGTCTGGCTTTGTCAGGGGTTTCGCTTCCGTATGTATCCTTTGGCAAAGAATAACGTTCAAAATGGCAGCATAGCATCAATACAAAACGGTGTACAAATTGTTACCACACAACTGTCACCGTACTGGTATGAACTGATTACTGTTCAGAAAGGCGGACGGTTCTTACGTCTTGCTCTTACTGCTAATGCAAGACATGAGAACCGTTCCCGTATCTTGCTGAATGGATAGTTAAATCAGGCAAGGGAACTGTCCTTTTTGACACACATAGTGAGTATGTTAAAAACGTTTCATTTATTATTTTTCTTTGTTGTTAATGTATGTTCATGAAACACCGATATATTTATTCATAATAATTAATGATTTTTCATGAAAATTATTGACAAACATTAATAAAACAGCATATAATGTGAACGAAGGTGAGTATGGGCCGACACTTGTTTATCATCAATTAACGATAAAGGAGTGATATTACTTGTTTATTGAAGAACGGCATCAAGCGATACTAAAGCTACTCAAAGAAAATGGCAGAATCTCAATTGGTGAAATACAAGAAAAATTCAATATCTCTGTTGATTCTGCAAGGCGTGACTTAAGAATTCTTGAAGAAAAAGGCCTTCTCAAAAGGACGCGCGGTGGAGCAATACCCTTAATGCAAGTAGGATCAATACCTCCACGAAACAGAGAAATTAAAGAAGTGTATGAGAACTACGATGCAATTGCAAAAAAAGGAGCCGAGTTTGTCAAAGAGAACGATATTGTATATCTCACGAGTGGTTCTATTGGATTCCTTATGCTAAAGTACTTGCCCAAAGACATAAATTATACTCTTGTTGTCAACTCAGTAGCTCTTGCCAATGAATTAAAACTATGGGACAACGTGAATGTCTATATTGCCGGAGGGAAAATGCACCAACATAGCACAGCTTCCATAGTTGATAGCCTTGCAACCTCTTTTGTGAAAAATATGCATTTTGATTTAAGTCTTATGACTGCTGGTGGAGTTGATGCAGAATTTGGTGTATCGAATGGAACTGATGAAACAGCAACTTTTCAAAGAGCGGTTATTGAGAATACCAGAAAAAACATTCTGTTAATGCCTAATCAAAAGATAGGATTTAAGGCATTCATAAAGGTATGTGATGTTAACAAGTTTAATACATTGATAACTGATTGGGATGCATTGGAGGAAGAACTGGTTAAAATCCGAGAAGCCGGTGTTGAAGTAATCGTTGTAGAAAAGGAAAATTCTTTTTGAGTACAGTAACTTGGCGGTACCAATGCCTAAATATTTTGAATGAAATTGTGAATTGATGTTAGGGAATATGATGTTGTATAATTAATACATACTGATAGTGTAAGCTTGATAATTCCCCTGGAAGATAGGGGATTTTTTCATATATTTCAATTGTTTCAGGAACATGAACAGCCGTTATTACAACTGGGAGGGGAAATATGTAGAAAATGAGTTCACTCAAATGCCTTAAAATTCACTCCGCAGGGAGGAAAGGTTAAGGTCACCGTTAAGGGCACAGATGATATTACAGAAATAACCGTCAAAGATACCGGGATAGGGATTTCCCCTGAGGATTTGGCATATATTTTTGAGCGGTTTTACAGGGCGGATAGATCAAGAAACAGACTGACCGGGGGCGCCGGAATCGGCCTTACTATTACAAAGGCAATAATTGATGCCCACAAGGGAAAGATTCATGTAAACAGCAAGGTTGATGAAGGGACAGAATTTATTGTATCATTGCCTAAACATGTCAACTAACCGCTTATAGTTGATTTATTAAGATAACAAAAATCCTACAGATACATGGACAGCAGGATTATTCGAATATGTTAGGTTAGAAAAAAGGGGAAAAGGGGATAGTGTGATGATAAGTAGTGCAAAACTGGTGAAGCCCTCCATTGAGTACATGAACAGTTTTATTGAAGCATGCAGGGAATTCGCAAAAGTAAACCCGGAATATGACGTGTTTCAGGGTGAAATACCTACACCCGAACGCATTGACAAGTTGCTTAAGCAGTATGAGGACCAAAGCAGAGGCATTGGCCTTCCCAAAGGTTGGGTGCCAAGCACTACTTTTTGGCTGGTTGACGGTGACGAGTATATCGGTTCCGGCAATATCAGGCATGCATTGACAGAGCACCTCAAGCAATTCGGCGGGCATATAGGGTATAATATCAGGCCGTCAAAATGGGGCCTGGGTTATGGCACCTGGCAACTTAAACTGCTTCTCCCGGAGGCGGCTAAACTGGGTATCAGGTATGCCCTAATAACCTGTTCTTCCAGAAATATAGCTTCAAGAAGGGTTATAGAGAAAAATGGCGGTGTGTATATTGACTGTGTAAAAAATATCTATAATGGCCAAGAATGGCCGACTCTGAGGTTCAGAGTCGATACAGGACTGAAAGAAGGCAGTTTATATACATCCGGAGAACCTTGGTATCATGGCTCAAACATGAAGTTTGACACATTACTTCCCGGCAGTACGATTACTCAATGGAGAGAACTGGCGGAGGCATTTTCACATAAGCCGTCGTTACTTGAGTACGATGACGATAAGGCCATACGGCATAATGGCACCCAGCCTGGTTATTTATATGTTATTGATGAGCCCATTGTACCAGGTGACGATATATATATTCATCCCCGTTCCGCAATGGACCAGGCATATGAATGGCTGACAGTAAGACCTCTTAAATTAAGGTTAATTGCTGAATTGCCTGTTTGACATTTTTTATATGCAATATCTACCATTTTTAATCTTATTTTGGTAAATTTGCATTAATGGAAGCGTAATATGTATGATTTGATGTCATTCTCGCAGCAAGGGAAGGGGCAATATGGAGACAAATATAGCAAATGTTTTGTCATGCTTCGGGTTACATGAACCTTCAAACATTACGCAAATATACAGAAGCGCATGGGATATCAATGATACATATGTGTTGAAAGCCAATGATGATAAAGGGCAACTGGATAAAAGCATCCTTATGAGCCGGCTGTTTTTGTCGGAAGGCGTCTCTGCCGTTGAGTATATTGATACTACGGATAATAAGCCGTATGTGATTTTATCGGTAAATACTTGTGCCTTATGAAAAAGATGAAGGGGACATGCTTTGACCCTTATGTAGGAGATTTGAAACACAATGGAATGATGCTGGGGAAAGCCATTGCCTAACTGCATAAGGCCTTTAGGTATATTGAGAATAAAATCGATTTCAAATATCTGAAAAGTCTTCACAGCAAAGTGAAGTACCATTAAGGACGAATATATTACCAGGAGGCGTATTACATGTTAATGATTAATATGACCTGGAGTGAAGTTGAAAAATACATATCAGAAGTAAACAATAACTTAATAATTCCTGTAGGGACATGCGAGCAACACGGATACCATTTACCCCTCGGCAATGACACTTTTATCGCGGAATATATGGCCAATGTTTTGTCGGATAAAACCAAGGCCCTGGTAGCCCCAACAATAAACTATGGAGTTAATCTGCCTTGCGACGTTCATTTGGCTGGGACAACATCAATAAAACCTGAAACATTGAGAGAAATAGTAGTGTCAATAACAGACTGGTGGAGGCGGCAAGGGTTCAAACACTTTTTGCTGCTTACATATCATGGCGACCCTTTCCACATCCAGGCAATGGAGAATATATCAGATGACGTTAAGTTATACGATTTATCTGAGATTGAATATTCAGATATTCTTGAGAAACAGTCTTCCATCAGGCACGCCTGTGAAGCAGAAACATCAGTGGCATTGTGCCTGTATCCCGAAAAAGTGAAAATGGATTCAGTCCGGGAACATGACATACTATTTGAAGATTTCAAAAAATATTTATTCCACGAGGATGACAATTTACCTCCGGGTTATGTCGGAAACCTGGGCTATCCTTCTTTTGCCACAAAAGAAAAAGGAAGCAAATTTATAGGCCGCATGATAGATAAAATGATTGATGAATGCTATGATTTTGTGAAACCTTTATAGAAGGTGCCACATATCTTCTGAATTTATATAAAGAATGTGGGGAATCTTATGGCTTTTACAAGAAAAGCATATGAAGACCAGGACTTTATAAGAATAAGAGATTTTTTAAAACAATCCATGCAAAAAAACCCGTCTCAGAAAAACTGGTTGATTGACCGTTGGAATTTCTGCAGGTATTTCAGCCAGGTAATGCATGGTACATTTGATACCTGGCCTGAAACCGTCGGAATCTGGGAAGATGAAAACAATAATATTGTAGCTGTTGTAAATTCAGAAGGAGAAATAATTAACAGGAAAGCAGGCAATGCCTTCTTTCAACTGGCAAACAGAGATTTCCCGGATGATTTTATCATTGAACTAATAGATTTTGCGGAAAGCAACCTGTCTTTGACTACTGAGGAAGGCACATTCATCAATTTTACGATTAATGAAGATGCGCTCCAGATTAAAAGGCTTCTGAAGGAAAGAAACTATACACTTTTGAATTGGAAAGAGCCAATGTCATGTATGCATGTGACAAGTTGCCTTAAAGTAGAGTTGCCTGAAGGATTCCGGATTGCTGAATCAAGTGAAGTCAGTGATTACCATATAGGCTTTGCCCACGGACGGGCCTTTGGCTATTATAAAAACGATGTCCCGGACGATGATGATGCAGAGCGCTGCTATAGGTCATTGAGAAACGCACCGGACTATAGACCCGAATTAGACCTGTCAATCCTGGACCAAAACGGTGAGGTTGCTTCCTTTACAACCGTGTGGTACGATGACCTTAATAAAATTGGCATATTGGAACCAGTAGGAACTATACCCAAATACAGGAAAATGGGCCTTGGGAAAGCAGTAGTTTATGAAGGAATAAACAGGGTTATGAAAATGGGTGCAGAAAGGATATTTGTCGGTTCGGACCAGCTGTTTTACATTTCTATTGGATTCAAAGTGATATACTACAATGAAATCTGGCAGAAGAAATTAGAAAAAGAAATTGAAAAGGGGTTTGAAAAATGAGTAAGAAATTCAAAAGCTACCGTTGGATACAGGAAGCTGGAGCCAAGGCTTATATATGCCGATGACGTCACATGGACGATTCTGCCTTATGTACCTTACCAGTACGGGAACTGATTCTTTCAATGCTTTTCGGCTTTTTCACTTCTTTGCCTAAATTATAGAAAGGAGCAATTTAGTAATGACAAGAGTATATTTTGTCCGGCATGCTCAATCTGATTATACCTGTAAAAATACCAGGATACGGCCATTGACACCCCAGGGATTAATAGACAGAAAAAAGGTGACTGAACTTCTAACAAAATTACCGGTAGATTGCTTTTACTCCAGTCCATACAAAAGAGCTTATGACACCATAGCAGATTGTGCAGAAACATTGGGGATGGATATTAAAATTGATGAACGGTTCAGTGAACGGCTAGCCGGAGAAAATGGATACAGTATCGAACTTACTCAGAAGCGCTGGAGCGATTTTAATTTTTGCGAACCTGGTGGCGAATCATTAAGTAGTTGTCAAAGACGTAATATTGAGGCTTTGAATGAAGTTTTAACTGCCCATGAAGGCAAAAATATCGTAATCGGGACTCATGGAACGGCACTAAGCACGATACTGAACTACTACGATCCAGGTTATGGGTTTAGTGATTTCGTAAGGATACAGTACTGGATGCCATATGTCATCCAGCTTGACTTCTTAGGGCTCAAATGCATCGATAAACAAGAATTACTGATAATTAACCGGCCATATGAAACGTAACATTTTCCGCTTTTACCAAGTACGGATTTTGCGAAAAGCCCAATAAATTCTTTGATGATCTATAACCACAATGCATATTGAGTATAATCAATATGCATTTTATTTATATAGAAAAATTAGGTAGAATCAAATTGTAATATATTCTGAAAATTTTAATTGTCTGAAGAAGGTGAAATTATGCCGGTTGCAACTTATGAACAATACTGTAAAATGCTTGAGACCGCTTACAGAAACAAATACGCGTATCCCGCTATAAATGTTACATCCATTGAGACTGCGAATGCTGCTCTGACAGGTTTTGCGCAAGCTAAATCAGATGGCATCATACAAATATCTGTTGGAGGGGGAGAGCACGTATCGGGGCAGATGATTAAGGACAGTGTACTGGGGGCAATATCTCTGGCAAATCACATTCATCTCCTCGCGGAAAGATATGATGTGTTTATAGCTTTACATACTGACCACTGCAGACCGGAGAAACTGGAATCTTTCCTTTACCCTTTGGTGAAAGAGACAGAAAAACGAAGATCCGAAGGCAAGGCAAACCTTTTCCAAAGTCATATGTTTGACGGTTCAAGCCTCCCATTAGAAGATAATATGCGGATTTCGAAGGAACTTTTGAAATTGTGCGCAAAAAATCAGATTATTCTCGAAGTAGAAATAGGTGTTGTAGGTGGGGAAGAAGATGGTTACCGGACAGATGGAGTTACGTCTTCCAGGTTATATACAACACCCCAGGAAATGTTGAAGGTGTATGAATCGCTGAAAGAAGTACCTGGAGCAAAATATATGGTTGCAGCAACTTTCGGAAATGTGCACGGGGTTTACAAGCCGGGAAGTGTAAAACTTAAGCCTGAAATTCTTAAGCAGGGACAGGATGCAATCAAAATGAAGCATGGTGAAGATGCAGGCTTATATCTTGTATTCCATGGCGGATCCGGCTCCACACAGGAAGAAATATGGGAGACTCTTGAATACGGCGTGGTTAAGATGAATATCGATACGGACACTCAATATGCGTTTACAAGACCAATTGTTGATCATATACTAAAGAATTATGACGGTGTACTTAAAATAGAAAACGAGGTAGGCAATAAGAAACTGTATGATCCCAGGTCATATTTGAAACTTGCGGAGAAGAATATGAGCAGACGGGTTATTGAGGTATGTGAAGTCTTGCGGTCCGCAGGCAGGACTTTGTGTAGTGGAGAAACTGGTTATATTACATAATCAATAAGTAGAGGAATTTATAAAAGAAGGCAAGTAAAACAACTTGCCTTCTTAATTTTATTTATCCCAGAGAAATTATATATATAACATAGAAGGTATTGACATCTCCAAAGAACAGGCTTTGTTACAAGAGCCCCAATAGCATTATTTACTATTTTAAAAGAGACTCCATTATTTCAACTGCCTTTTTCTCGTTTTCATATGCGGATTTTAGCTGTGATATAATATTTGCCCTGACGTCAAACAATGTGGCGTCTTTACTTGACTTGATCCTGAACGCCTCCATCCATGCATTAAAGACTTCTTTGTACAATTTCGCCAGTTCTGCCTGCTGGACTTTTTCAAAGTACTTATACGCATACTCTTTCAAGGCCGCATATGTTGCGAGAAAATATTCCCCATTCCACGATGCAGCAATATCGGGATTTTCCTCGAAAACCTTGATTAAAGCAGGATATGCGTCAAGACCACTTGCATTTTCACACCACTCTTTGCCTTTCAGATGGTTTACAGCCAGTTTCAATGTATCGCGGAAAATATCTTCCTTTGATTTGCCGGATATGCCTGTTACGGTCAAGGCCGAGAGAATTGGTACCTCCCGTTTGCCCAAAACGTCATAGGGCATTTTTGTGCTATCATATGCGGGACTTGTGGGATCAGCCTTTTCGGCATTAATTGCCAATGTATAGAACATATGTGTGTCATCGTCATAACCCGTGATGAGACCCCATTCCGGAACGCCGATGTCCCATGATACTGCAGGTATACCTCTGTCAATGGAAGCCTTTATAATCTTTATTGCCTCAAGCTGCCTTTCTTTTTCGATATCCTCCTGTCCCCAGTAACGTCCCACATAATCGCAAAGCAAGCCGCCGTTCTCCACCCAGGGTTTCTGGGATTCAAAGTCCCATATGCTGGTGGCTGAAGGACAAAGGTCCGAACTGACCCACATGCGGAAAGCAAAACCGCTGGTTGCAACAATATCGTCAGCATACTCAGGCCAGGGACTGTTTTTTACCGCGCAGGCCAATGACTTGGCAAAGGAAAACAGGTAACCGGTTGCATCCTGTATACCGTCCCATGAAATATTAAGCTGTTTTTTCATCATTATCCCTCCAATGGTATATAGATTTTCTCGCTGAAAGTGCGAGATTCCTCATTATAGACTTCAAATTCATAGTCCATCCTGCGTGTGCAGCCGCTGTTTTTTATCCAGACGTTGTTTATGTAGTCCCATGTGCGGTGAATGGTATTTACAAAATCAAAATGTGATGACCTGGGAGTTGTGAAAACTGCATACAATCCACCCCGGATAAAAAGCTCCACTGTACCGTTGGTGTCGCCGAGGGCGTTTTCCTTTCGTATGCCAATGTAATAGTCGAAATTTCCACCTTCTCCTTTAAATTCACTTATGCCGTAGTCCTCGCATGCCTTCCCGCCTGACAGTTTTTTCGACCATTTCCGGCTGTTATACTTGTTCCAGAATTTTGGCGGGTAAACTTCATCGCTTTTATAGGCAATTACGGAAAAAGGCTCAATACGTATGAATTCCGGTATTACTTCAAAGGGCGGGGTGTCAAAGTTGATCGCTTCATAAAGTTTCAGGCTGTTTTGCGCGTATTTATATTCAGTGGGCAGTATTTTGTGTTCCGATAAAAACGCCCTGGTGAAGTTTTCTTTTGAATTGAAACCATATTCAAAGGCGATTTCCGATATTGGCACACCCGGCTGCATATGTTTTATGATTTCCGTCAGTCTTCGTTTCCTTATATAATCAGCCGGTGTCAGGCCTGTCGCCTCCCTGAATACCCGGATGAAGCAATAATCAGAGTAACCGGCTTCACGGGCGCAGTCAGAAAGCCTGATTTCGTTTTTAAGATTTTCTTCAATATAGTTTATTGCCCTCATAATATGGGTTTTGTAATCCATAATCATCCTCCGGAGTTTAGGATAACATATAAAGGGAATCAACCATTGATAAAAATTGCGGGATTCATGGCTTATGAATGTTGATTATGGCAATATTTAATATTAGAATAATTTTAACACTTTTTGGGAGTTTGTCATATGAAGACGGTTTTAGTGACTATTATGTTCAAACAGCTTCATCACCATCACAAACAGCGCTTGCAGCTATGATATAAACCATAGGTGCAAGCGCTATACGCGTTTGTGCCTGTGGTGAAGTATAGATTTATAGCAAACACCATTCAGGCATGAGTAAGAAATGCTTGGGTGGTGTTTTTATTTTTAACAAAAAACGGGAGGTAATATTCATGAAAGTTGAGTACCGGGCATGATGTAGAATAACCTATTGTATGGAAAGGCCAGAGATATTGTATGGAATGGGCAGAGCCGGACTCTGCCCGTAACTTTATAAACTCACGACCCTTTAAGCCTTTGTTCTTCCTCCTGGATGGCCTTTTTATCGATCCTTTCAAATAGAATTTCCACTGGCCCAAGCTCCAGACCGGAAGGAACTTTCACGTACTCCCAGGCTGTCTTTTCAATCTTCAGTATATTCCTTACCTTTGCAGAAGAAAAGGGCAGGAAGGGATCAAGCAGGTGGGAAAGGTTTGCTATAATCTGCACACAGGTATTCAGGGTTTCCCTGCACTTTTCAACACTATCCTTTACCGTAATCCACGGTTGTTCCTCATCAAAGTATTTGTTTGCGCTACGTACAAATGAAAAAATTGTATCCAGTGCCTCCTTGAAATTCCCATCTTCAATGAGTCCGCCAATGATGGGATAGAGATTTTTAAGGGAGTCTGAAATATTTCGATTGCATTGTCCTTCCGGCACCTTGTTTCCGAAGTATTTCTGAATGAACACCAGGCTGCGGTTTACAAAATTTCCGTAAGCGCCTAAGAGTTCCCCGTTGTGGCTGTTAATAAATTCTCTCCAGGTAAAGTCCGTATCTCTTTTTTCAGGCCCGTTGGCAACCAGGAAATAACGTATGGAGTCGGGATTGTACCGTTCAATGATGTCCTTCACCCATATTGCCCAGTTTTCGCTGGTGGAAATTTTCCTGCCTTCGAGAGTTAAGTATTCGCTGGATATAATCACGTCAGGAAGCTTCAACCTGACATCAGTGCGGCCAAGAAGCAGGGAAGGCAGAATAATCGTGTGAAAAGGTATATTATCCTTGCCGTGCACATAGTACTGTTTTGCGCTGTTCCAGAATTCATAGAAATCAATGCCCTTTTCCCGGCACAAGGTATAACAGTCTGAAAGGTAGCCGAGAACATTTTCTGCCCAGATATAAATCTTCTTGTTTTCATATCCCTCTTTCGGGACATCAATGCCCCAGTCCAGATCCCGGGTAAGGCTCCTGTCGCGAAGGCCTTCCTGGATGTACCGTTTTGACATCTCATAAGCATTTTTTCTCCAATGGCTATGGCTTTCAACATACCTTTCCAGTTCTTCCTTCATGCGGGTTATGGACAGGTAAAGGTGATTGGTAGGCAAAAATTCAGGCGCCTCCCCACATATACTGCATTCTGCCTGCAGCAGGTTTTCCGGTTCCAGTACATTTCCGCACGCTTCACATTGATCGCCCCTGGCTGGTTTACCACAATAAGGACACAAGCCTTTCACAAACCGGTCAGGCAGGAATTGCCTGCAATGCCTGCAATATGCCTGTGGTATGCTTTCTTCGTAAACATAACCACCTTTATAGAGTTTCCTGTGAAAGTCCTGGACAAAACTTTTATGATAACCGGCTGATGTTTTTCCATACAGGTCATATGTGAAGCCAAGACGGTTAAAACAGTCAGCAAACTCATTATGGTAGTAGTCGCTCATTTCCTCCGGTGTTTTATTTTCCTGTCTTGCCCTGATTGCCACCGGTGTTCCGTGACAGTCGCTGCCTGAAACAAAAAATACCGTATCGCCTTTTGCCCTGAAATACCTTGCCAGCACATCTCCAGGCAATAATGCGGATATGTGGCCGATATGCAGGGAACCGTTGGCGTAAGGCCAGGCGTTTCCTATTACAACATTCATAATAACACCTCATTTCGATTGATTTAATTGATATATTTGTAAAGCAAAAGCTTATGCGCAGGTAATGTTAATTGCAATAGCTAGACATTTAATAGTACTGGCTAAACATATAAATACAAGTTGAACAAATATATTAAAAAAGCTCTCGTCCCCAGGATTCGGTCCTGGGGACGAGAGCATGACACTTCGTGTTACCACCCCGGTTCATTGATGCCTCGCGGCACCAACCTCAGCGAGAACTAATGCAGGAAACATGCCCTACACGCTATTCTCCGGCTCTGTAACGGGAGCGCCCGTCGCAGTCTAAACCCTTGAAAAGGATTCGGTGCGAAAGCTCCGAGACCATCTTCGGCTGCCTGTTCTTTACTCCTTCTCAGCTTCCGGAGTTCTCTGTAAAAGACATCAGCAGCTTACTCTTCTCTTCATTGCATCAATGGTTATTTCCTGAAAATTACTTTTTTAAGTTATATATATCTTAATACGCAGTATATTTACAGTCAATACACTAAAGCATAACTACAGTTAAGAATATAACTATAGTTAAAATATAACTGCAGTTAATAATTTACAATAACTATATAATAATTTACAACAACCGTACTTTTCATAAACAGCTTAACTGTTATATTATGCAAACCAGCCTGCCCATTTGCTTTGCAAAAGTCTGCCCTTGTACTTCATATAATATTAAAGACCGGGCAATTATACTTTTTTTCTTATCTTTCCGACGATAAGAATAATCAATGGAAAAACAAACCCGAAGATTATACTCAATGGTACACTGATTGTTTTCAAAAATTTTTCAAGTTCAAATCTGCTATGGGCTATGTATTGTACAAAAGTATAGGCAAATATCACAATAGGGCTTAACAGTGGTTTTTCATCGGAAAGGGAGAAAAGGGATTTCATAATGCACGCTATAATATACAAAATAAAAGATATGGCTATAAAGTCCACGATTATCCAGGAAACAACAGTGACGGATTCTATACGTTCAATGGTTTGTAATATGGATATACTTTTTATAACAAAGACATAGGGCGTAGAGGCCCGTTCAATAACCGAGTAACCATATACCCCGATGGTCTGCAGCAATATCATTATAGTAGCAATAACCAGGTAGATTGCGCTTTGCAGCCCAAACCTCCTGATATGTTCTTTATCATTGATCTTATCTCCAAGGAAAAAAATAGGAGTAAATGAACCCCATAAGCCTAAGTTGGAATAGGTTGATTTTAATAAAGGCAAAAAGTCGTGGTATGTTATGGGGAACAGATTAATAACTTTAATGTCCTTTACTATAAATAAAAAAAGTACTACAAAAATTACAGTGAATATCGTAAAGAGAAATTCTGCGGTTCTGGAGATGTAAACGATTCCTTTTTGCAAAACGTAAAAAGTGGCTGCCAGTATAGTTACTACAAAAAAGGTCAGAGGCGTGTCAGGAAGCAGTGCAGCTAAAAACCTTTCAGCGAAATACCTGACGTATATGCCTAGGGTAACCATTGTCCATAACAAATAAAGGAATAACAATACTGACCCAACAATTCTCCCAAACACCTTGAAAATTATGTCTGACAGGTTAGCTTCCCTGTTCTTTTTAAATAATGACTGCATTATATAAATAAGGCATAAAAAGGGCAGCACGGAAATTAGGGGTGTGAGCCACCCGGCCTGCCTGCCGAATCGGGCTGCAATAGCCGGGTATAGGCGCAGCGACGGAGAATATACGAACATAATAAAAAGTATAACCGCCTGCCGAATTGATATTTTTTCTCTTGATGCCAGCAATTGTCATCATCCGTCCTTTCCTGCCAGGGAAAGCATTATTTTCGCGAAACTCCTGCAATCCGGGTTTAATAAATAATAAATGCCAAAGGCGCTGAAAAGCAACATGATAACCAGGTATACATATATATCCTTTCTCGTGCCTTTGGATTTCATATTCACAATATCCCTTATGCTTAATACAACAACTACCAGTATGAAAAAGACCATATTTATTCCCTCCTCCTGTATCCGCTGGGCTCTACCAATTCATAGGTCCTCAGAATTTTGCTGTCAACCTCTATATCAATCTTTACGTTGGGGAAAATCTGTATCCATTCATCTTTTATTTTATGCCATTTCAAAGGCCTTCTTAAGCTAATTCTGTCGCATATCTCAAGACAGTCTGATTTTAGCTTTACTACTTCTTCGAGGGCTTTTTTCATTTCAGTTTTCAATATCTCGGATTCCTGCGATTCCATTAATGAAATAGTGCTTTCATCTGTAAACTCCATCTGGGATTGTATTTCACCCAAATTGCTGATTACTTTTGTTTTAAGGAGAATACTTTCCAGAGTGTCGCCATTGAACCGCGGAATGACTTTTGTATGGCTGTCAATGACTTCAAGAGACACATCCTGGCCTGTGGGATCTTTAACCGTAACTATTGATGAGTCAACGGTGTTGGTAATAAAATTTATGCCCCGTGAAATATCCCTGCCTATAAATCCCACGAGCCTTAAGTCGCTGACTATTGCATACCCGTCACATTCCAGATCCTTAATGTTTTTTCCTTCCTCAGTATCGCGGGTCGTCAGATGTACGCAAGGAATGCGCGCAGAGCCATTGTGAATATCAAGGAACTTTATTAACTCATGTACCTTCAATTCTTTTGAGATACTTAATAATTTTAAGTTGTGTCCCAAACTTTCCAGTTTATCGGCAATATAAAAATCGGAGTGATTGAACTCCTCAATTAATTGCTTGGCGTTTGAACCTTTCACAATATATACTTTTGACTCTATGCGAAGTTCATGGTCGCGGGTAAAAAAGTCAATATATTTAGAGATGTTTTCTCTTGCCGCATCCTCTCCTATAAGATAATATTCCGAATGGCCCCAGAAAATCGTTTTATTGCTGTGGGTCTGGATATTCCGGACTGCGTCAAACACGGTTTTGCCTCTGGCTGTCAGAACTAAAGCCTTTGACGTGCTGCCGCCGGTGAACCCTCCCGTGCCTCCGGAACTGTCCTTGTTGCTTCCGATTTCAAGGTTTTTGCTGGCAACGGTTATCATACAGTCATTGGAACCGTCAGACAATTTATCAATACCGATAACCTGGACCAGCTGCAAATCGTCAATTTCCCGCCCTTCAGGCAATATACCCTTTTCACATCCCGTAAGATTTGCTATCAAGAATATAAGCCCAATGCCAACAAGTATTTTCCTCATGATGCTCACCTATGCCTGACGTTTTTTGTTTGTGGTCTTAAGGCTTGACGGGCGCTTTTTCATAAAGCGCAAAGGTACACGGATAAGGGTATCCTTTGTAACTTCCCGTCTTTCATTGGCCACAAATGGTGAAAAGTACGGAACACCAAAAGTTTCTATTGTATTAAGGTGGTACACAAGCAGCAAGGCGGCTATGGCAAGTCCGTAAAGACCGGACATTGTCGCGCTTATTACAAACAACATCCTGAAAATTCTGAGGGCGTTTGCGAAGTCCTGGTTTGGCATGGTAAAGCCTGCCATGCCCGTCATGGCGATAATGATAACGACAACAGGCGAAATAATATTTGCCTGAACGGCAGCCTGGCCTACTACCAAAGCTCCTATAATTGAGATGGTCTGGCCTATTGTCTTTGGCAGGCGAAATCCCGCTTCAATCAGGACTTCGAAGGCTAATAGCATAAAAATTATGGAAGTGGAAGTGGGAAAAGGAACTTCCGCTTTACTCCTGATTATGGATATGGCAAGCACTGTGGGTATCATTTCCTGGTGGAAGGTGGTAATGGAAATATAAAACCCGGGAAGAAGTAAAGTTATCAGTGAGCATATGTACCGTAAAGTTCTCTTAAACGAACTTATGATATAATTCTGGGCATAGTCCTCCGGGGCCTGGAAAAACATGGCCAAAGTAGCCGGGATAATATAAGCCGTCGGTAGACCGTCAATAAGTAACCCTACTCTTCCTTCCAATATGTTATGACAGAACTTATCTGTTCTCTCCGTATTCAAAACCTGTGGGAAAACGGTGTATTTATTGTCCACTATGTATTCTTCAATACTTCCTGCAGTGGTAGCTCCGTCAATATTTATGCTGTCAAGCCGCTTCATTACTTCGTCTACCAACTTTTCATTGGTCAAACTTTCTATATAGATTACAGCTATGGTTGTCCTGGTCTGGCGGCCCACTATGGTTTCCTTTATACGTAAATAAGGTGAGTGTATTTTCCGGCGCACTAGTGACGTGTTTACCCGGAGCACTTCAATGAATGAATCCTTTGCCCCTTTCAGGGCGCTTTCAGTTGTTGGTTCGCTGATAGTCCTTTTATCAAAGCCTTTAATATCAAACGTGATGGCTTTTTTTTCTTTGTCAAACACTAACGCAACGGCGCCATTTAAAATCTCTTTGATGGTGGCTTCCAAATCGTTCTGAAGCTTCCGGGAAGCGTGATATATTGTACCGTGCTCAATAAGGTCGATAATAGTGTTAAAATCCTTGATTTCTTCCAGAACTTTTTCCTGTGTCAGGGGCTTTAAAACGTCGTCATTAACTATTTTTGTATCTACCAGGCCGTCAATAAAAACTACATTGACAGGTAAATCATGGCGTCCGTTTATATAATGCACCTGATAAATTACATCACTGCTGTTGGATAATATGTCCCGGATATTTTCAATGGTTACTTCCATATTACTGAATTCTGTTTTATCTGAATAAATCTCATTATCTTCCATTTTGCTCTTGTTCTTAAATTTGTTAAACATTCAGTAAGCTTTCTCCTATAAAGCAGAATCTGCTGCCAAATATTAATTATGAGAATATTTTGCAGACCGAAATTAGGAATTATTCAATGCATGTAATATTGATTGTATATGCAGTATCTATGGTTTCCCAACAAGCTGCAGTTTATACAAAGCCTTTCCGGGGCTACTTCAGTTACGCGTTGTTGACTCTGCCCTTGGGGCATAGTTTACAATTTAGCCCGAGGGGGAAGATAAATGAGCCTGTTTAAAAATCTGCTATATAAACGTATCGGATTAGTGCTGATCACCATATGCATGAGCGTTTTTGCAGTAGCGGTATCCTTATGGTGGAACGCGCAGCTTGGCAGAATCATCAACAACATCATTACAAAAAGTTTTGCCTCTGCAAAAGAGATAAGGGTTGCAGTCATAACCATTATATCCAATATGATTATGGCTTATTTATACAGCCTATGCTCAGGCTGGACCTGCGAAACACTTATCCATGACCTGCGTATGGGATACGCGGAGTATTTTACAACCTTGTCATTATACGAAATAGAGGATCTCAACGCAGGTGAACAGCTTTCCAGGCTTCAGAACGAGATAAGTGAGATATCGGGTTTTCTTCGCTCAAACCTGTTTACTTTTACGGATGATGTGATAAAGTTCGTTATTACTTTTTCATGGATGCTCTGGCTCAATCCTGAACTTGCATTGACGGATGACGGCCAACGGGCCGACTGTCCTTATCATATTGTATACGGTTTATTCCAGCAAGGTCATTGGCAGGACGGCTCAAAGAAGCCAGCAGGCCAATATGAAAATGAACGGTTTTGCGGACACATTGATCACAGTATTTCCGGTTATACGTCTTTTTGACGCAGAAGCACTCATCCTGAGCAAATATAATACAACCCTTGAGGAATGGGAGAGGGCAAGTTTGTTGGAGAAGAGAAGACGGGCAAAGTTGATGTCCCTTTCGGCGTTGCTATCCTGTATTCCTCTGCTGTTGCTTTTTTTGGTGGGCGGTATACAAATCATTCAAGATTCACAACAATTGGCACCTTATATGTTTTTATTAATCTGTCCGGGAACGTTTCCGGCGTAATGATGAACATGCCCGGACGGATTGCCGTGTTCCGTAGGTTCCTGGCAAATATGAAGCGGATAGAACCGTTTATAAATATAAAAGACGGGGGGCAGCAAAGTGAGCATATATATTGAAAACTTGACTTTCGCCTATGGTAAAAATCTTGTCCTGAATAATATAAATTTAGCCGTTGAAACCGGGGAAAGTATTGGAATTATCGGGATGAGCGGCAGCGGCAAGAGTACGCTTATGAAGCTTCTGGCCGGACTTTACTCGGCTCAAAGGGGCATAATTGAAGTTCACGGCGCATGTACGCCAAAGGACATACGTAAAAATGTGGCTATGGTGATGCAGAATGCTATGTTGTTTCCGGCAAGCATCAGGGAGAATATCACCTGCGGTCATCCCATGAGCGATGAAAAAATCTGGCAGGCTTGCGAAGCGGCACAGCTTACCGGATGGATTTCGCTGCTGCCGGACAAATTGGATACTTTTGTGGGAGAACGCGGCGGTAAGGTTTCCGGGGGACAGGCACAACGTATTGCCATTGCCCGCGCCATTGCAAAAGATGCACCTGTTGTCCTTTTGGATGAAGCGACAAGTGCCCTTGACGATGATACATGTAACGCCGTTTTATCCGCACTTAAGCGCCTTACGAAGGGCAAGACCGTTGTCAGTGTAAGCCACCGGCCTGAGGCTTTGACAGGTTGCAGCCGTATACTCCGTCTGGAAGGGGGACGCCTCTACAATGTCTGATATTCGTGATATACGGGAATTATTTAAAACGGCAGGCAGGATAAGGCGTTTTATAATCCTGACTGTGCTTCGAAGCCCTTTCGATGCCCTTTATACTATTATTCAGGCTTCCTTTTTACGGTATGCCTTTAACGCAATAAATAACGAGGATCAGTACGGATTGCTGTGTGTTTGCGCATTATTTGGTATTGGAAGTATATTTCTTTTTCTATATAATGGAACTGTATGGACGTTATATGCAACTTATGTTACAAAATGGATGGGGACTATACGCCGGAAATTGTTTGAACATATTTCATGCCTGTCTTTGAGGCAAATTGAAGCCAAACATTCCGGCGAATGGCTAACACGGCTTAATAGCGACGTCCATATGGCAACGGCTCTTTTAAATCAACCTATACACCTGCCGCATGCAGTCGTGTCAGCCGTCAATATATGCGTAACTTTACTGGTTTTGTTATTGATGAATCCGGAGATATTCGGATTTATTATAATGTTTATAATCCCGCATATATTGATAAACCGTCTTTTAATAACAAGGCCTGTTACCCGGTATGCAGCGGATGTACAGGATGCTGTTGCAAATAATACCGCAGTCATGAATGCCCTGGTGACCTGTGCAGATATAGCTATCCTTTATGACGCACAAGGGTTTCTGTTGGAACGGTTTGAAAAAAGCAGTTTGGAGATAAGAAAGGCCAATATGAAAATACAACATCGCAGGGCCATTGGTAACGGGCTCATACCGCTTATGGGTATGAGCGGCTACTTTGTAACCCTTCTTGCCGGCGGGAAGTGGATTGCTGCCGGAACCATGACCTTTGGGACACTTGCTGCAGTATTTCAATACAGAAATGCGCTGCTTAAAAGTCTGATGATGTTCATAAACTGTCTGATAAATATTAGAGTTGCTCTTGCAGGTGTGAAACGTGTCAATGAAACTATGGGCATTAAACCGGAGGATTAGGTATGGAGGAACCGTTAATGAGAATAGGTGAGCTGGCAGCGTTTTTTAATGTGTCGGTAAAAGCGCTGCGGGTATATGAAAAAAAGGGTATCATTGTACCTGCCAAAGTTGATCCGGAGACAGGATACCGGTATTATACCGCCGACCAGGTACAGACTCTGGCTGCTCTCATTGAACTGAAATCCCTGGGGTTTTCCCTGACTGAAATTAAAAAAATCATCTCAGGAAAAGCAGATTACAATAACTTTACGGAAGCGCTGGCCAAAAAACGTATAGCGTGGCAGGAAGCCATAGCCTCGGCAGAGGGTAAGATAGAGGCCATTGACCAAATAATGGAGCGCGCCATCAGGTCAAAGGAAGCCGCCAAAATGCAAGAGCTCACTGACGAGCAGCGAGCATGGCTCCTTGCCAAAATGGTATGTGTGGAAGACTTGTCCGGCCGTAATGTTTTAAGAGAGGCCTTATGGTTATAAAATTGATTACAGGTTTGGCTGTTAATGGATTATAATCGGCATAAGAGTGAAACTTAATTTGAGTCGTGAAAACCGGAAATGGAGTGTGCCTGATGAATCTGTATATTGTTCGGAACTTTAATGATTTTGTAAATTCCCTGCTTGTTGCAGGATTTTCCATGGGAGGCGGCAACAGCGAAGGTATTTTCTCCGTAGTCCCGTGGAGCTGGGATGAAGAGCCTCCTTATGACACCCCTGTCCGGTGGCATACAGGGGACCCTGAAACAGACCCCTGGGAGTGGCGTATCCGGGTGCTGGAGGAACGGGACGATATCGCCTATGCAAAACTGTTTTTCAGGAAAAGCGGTTATATAACCAGGGAATGGTACCCGTACTTTTTAGCAATAAGGCGCGACGGCCGGGATTTCGAGGAAGAATACAATGACGGACTTATAAGTAATTTTGCCAGGCGTATTTATGATGTCGTTAAGGAAAACGGGGCTTTGCCGTTTCATATAATAAAACACCTGGGCGGGTTTTCCAGAGAAGATAACTCAAAGTTTGAGAAAGCCCTGATTGACCTGCAAATGAAAATGTACCTGACCATGTGCGGGAGACAGCCCAAAATCTCCAGAAAAGGAGAGGAATACGGATGGGCGTCAACGGTGTTCTGCACAGTGGAAGAATACTTTGGTGAAAATATAATAGATGAAGCAGGAAGAATCAGTGAACAGGAAGCTATTAATAGAATTACTGACCAGATTTACAGGCTAAACCCAGATGCTGAACTGAAAAAGATCATGAAATTTATAAGGGGATAGGAACTTATTATGCGTAGCGAACAGGAAATGTTGAACCTTATCATAAATGTTGCAAAAGCTGATGAGCGTATCCGTGCGGTATTGTTGTCAGGTTCGAGGGCAAACCCGGCTGTGCCGAAAGATATTTACCAGGATTTTGATATCACCTACTTTGTTACGGATATATCGCCATATTACAATAATCCTGCATGGATTGAGGTTCAATTCGGGAAGCCCCTTATTATGCAGATGCCTGAAACAATGCGTTACCCAAGGGGAGACGGCAGCTTCTGTTACTTAATGATCTTTTCTGACGGAAACCGTATAGACCTAAATATTGAGTTTACTAAATATGTTGACAATGGAGAACCTGCCATAGTATTGCTGGACAAAGATAACGGCAAAGGATTCATTCCGCCTTTACCTTCTCCCAGTGACAAGTGCTGGCATATCAAGCCGCCTTCGCCGCTCTTCTACTATTCCTGCTGCAACAATTTCTGGTGGTGCCTTAACAACGTGGCAAAAGGCATTGCCCGGGATGAACTGCCATATGTTATGAATATGCTCAATGAAATTGTCCGGGCTGAATTGCATGATATGATTAATTACTATATCGGTACCCAGCATGGATTTAACATTTCTACAGGCAAAGATGGCAAGTATTTCAAAAAGTACCTGCCGCCTGAACTATATGCGCAATATGCCGCCACTTACCCTGGCGGTGATTATGCCTGTATCTGGTCAGCGGTTGATGTAATGTGTGAATTGTTTCATACCCTTGCCGTTCATGTGGCGTCCCATTTTAACTTTACATACCGGCAGGAAGAGGAAGATGCCATGCGCCGGTATCTGAAAATGGTTAAGGAGGCCTGTATATCTCCGCCTAAAAACTTAAAAGGCCGCGGTAAATAATCTGCAGAACGATTTTAGCCATTTCTTCCGGCGATTCTTTTGTCCCTTCCTTAAGCCACTTGTGGAGGATGCTTATACATCCTGTTACCGCAAATGTAAGCAGGTATTCCTTCACGCTGTCTTCAGCCATATATTGAAACGGGATCAATTCAACCAGTTTCATCAAATCCTGTTGGAAAGCCACATCACAGTTTTCGCTGAGAAGAACCGTGAATAAATCAGCATTCGCCTTGGCGTATTCCAATATTCCCTTAAGCTGTTGTTCTGAAATGGGCATCCGGTCGTCCACATACTGTTCCAGGAAATTCTTCAGGCTGTCTATAACTTCGTTTTCCACTTGCCTGAGTAAATCGAACTGGTCGGTATAATGGGAATAAAATGTGCTGCGGTTGACATCGGCAATCTCGCAAAGTGTAGTAACCGAAATTTTTGAGATGTGGCGTTCCTTAAGCAATTGAACCAGTGCTTCCTTAAGGAGAGCTTTTGTATATTTTACCCTTCTGTCAATTTTTTCTTTCACCGGTATTCCTCCTGAAATGTGATAAAATTTTTACTCAACAGATTTACAAGGATAATCTCTAATCCAACAACTCAAATTTGCCATGTCGAATTATGAACATATTTCCCAACACTGATGGTTGAACTTCAACACTGTGTTTATTATAATACATGATGAATGCTTTAGCAAGACCCAATTTGATTACAGGAAGGTTACTATGGACGTATTTGCAAGATTTATTATAAACAACCCAAAGAAAATAATTGCTCTGTTTATCCTGGTTTCGGTAATCGCTGCTTTTGTCTCATTATATGTGGATATCAATTATAACCTGGCAGATTACCTGCCTCAAAAAGCGATATCAACCAAAGGCATTAAAATTATGAATGATGAGTTTGCCAAGGCTATCCCTAATGTATTTGTCATGGTCCGGGACATATCCGTGACGGAAGCCTTAAGTCTGAAAAAACAGCTTTCCCAGGCTGAGGGAGTCACTGAGGTTTTGTGGCTGGATGATGTAGTTGACCTTATGCAGCCTCTTGATATGCAGGATACTGAAACAGTAGAGAATTTTTACAAAAACAGGAACGCCCTTTTTTCTGTCACCGTCCGGAAAGGTTCCGAAAAGGAAGCTTGTGCAGCAATACAGGAAATCATCAGCCCTGAAGGTGCTATCAGCGGTGAAGCTGCAACTATTATGGATATGCAGAATTCCGCCGTTTCCGAGGTAAGGTTGGCTTTTGCCGTATTACTTCCTGTGATAATTATTATACTGGTTTTATCTACCACGTCCTGGCTGGAGCCCATTTTATTCCTTGCAGCAATCGGGGTATCAGTAGTCATTAATATGGGGACGAATATAATCTTCGGGGAGATTTCCTTTGTAACGAATTCCATCAGCCCAATTCTCCAGATGGCAGTTTCCATGGACTACGCCATATTTCTGCTGCACAGTTTTGCAAATAACCGGGCGGCGTATGATAATCCCAAAACGGCAATGTACCATGCGATAAAGGCTTCGTCCACCACCATTGCGGCCAGCGCCTTAACAACAATATTTGGTTTTCTGGCTCTTATCTTCATGGATTTCGGGATAGGTTGGGATTTGGGAATCTGCCTGGCAAAGGGTGTTATATTAAGCTATATCTCGGTAATGATTTTTCTGCCTGCATTAACCCTTATAGTTTCCAAGGCCCTTGACAAAACCAGTCACCGTAAAATAATGCCCGATTTTAAAAATATCGGCAGGATCCTTTCCAGGTTCTTCATCCCAGTAACTGTGGTTATAGCTGTCATTATACTGCCTAGTTTCCTGGGACAGCGGCAAGCTGAATTTAAGTACGGTTATACCATTGAAGATCCCAACCGTAAAATTGGACGCGATACCATGGCTATCAACGAACAGTTCGGCCGTTCAAACATTCTTGCAATCCTCGTACCCAGGGGTGATATAGCCAGGGAGAGCAGTTTATCAACCAGGTTAGCTGAGCACCCCCGTGTCAGAAGCGTGGTTTCATATGCAGCCAACGTAGGAGTAACCATCCCTGTAGGTTTCCTGGGGAATGATATTACCAGCCAGTTTTACTCGGACAATTATTCCCGTATAGTTCTGTACACAGATTTGCCGGATGAAGGAGAAGTATCTTTCGGTGCAGTGGAGGAAATAAGCCAAATTACGGGTGAATACTATGATGAGTATTACGTGGTGGGCCAGAGCGCCACATATTATGACATAAAAAAGGTTGTGGACGTAGATAATGTACGTGTAAACCTCATTGCCATTGCAGCAATTTTTATGATAGTAGCTTTATCCTTTAAGTCCTTTTCGTTGCCATTTATATTGCTGCTTACTATCGAGGTGGCCATATGGGTTAATCTTTCCATTCCGTATTTTACCGATACTTCCATCAACTTTATAGGCTACCTGGTGCTCAGCACGGTACAGTTGGGTGCAACCATTGACTATGCCATTTTGCTTACTGATACCTTTATGGGAAAACGAAAAACCATGCCAGCGAAAAAAGCGATGGCTGAATCCCTTTCCATAGCCTTCAGGTCCATATTGGTTTCTGCCACAATTCTGTCATCTGCAGGATTTACACTGTATTTGACGTCATCCAATATTATTGTAAAGGATATTGGGCTTTTACTGGGCCGGGGAACACTGATATCCATGTTTATGGTAATCTGCTTCCTGCCTGCCATGCTGATGGTTTTTGACAAAGTAATAGGAAAGACCACATGGCGTGCGGAGTTTTATGAGGAAAAAGGCAGTACAACGCTTGTTAAAGAGCGGGAATACCCTGAAAAGGTCAGCAACTTCTGAAAATCCCGAACAGAAAAGAGTGTTGGAAATTTGCGGCAGGTAAAGTTATAAAACCCATTTCAGGTAAAAGAATCAAAACCATATGTAATAAATACATTTATGTCAATATTTTATTGATTTTACTATTTTACTGATTATGAATACATCGTAGTGTAAAGGAGTGATCAAAATGAGAGAGGTTAAAACTATTATATATAAAATAAGAACCTCCATATTTAGGATAGCCAAAAACCCGTTTTTTAAGAAAGGCAGATGCATTACTGCCCTGCTTATTATTGTTGCCCTTCTTCTTTCCGTCTCTTCATCATTACCTACGGAAGCGGCCTCTCTGAAGGAAGAAGCAGTATATGTCCGCCTTAAAAACGACGGTACGGTGGACCGGGTATATGTAGTAAACAGTTTCCAATTGGGAAAAAACCGTGAAATTACAGATTATGGCAATTATGAGTATGTGCAGAATCTTACGGATAACGGAGTAGTAGAGCTAAATAACGGAGTGGTAACCATAAATGCAAAAGGAGATAGGGTTTATTATGAAGGTTACCTGGCCAACCCGCAGTTACCATGGAACATATCCATCAAATACGTACTGGATGGCCGGGAAATCTCACCCGAGGACCTGCCGGGGCAATCAGGTCATCTTGTCATACAGATAAATACCGGCCCGAATCCCCGTGGCAATAAAGAATTTTTCGATACATTCGCCCTGCAGGTTGCCCTTACGCTAAAAGGCAGCATATGCAAAAACATCACTGCGGAAGGGGGTACCATATCCATTGCGGGCGAAAACAAACAGATAAATTATGTGGCACTTCCTGGGAAGAAGGCTTTTCTCGAAGTAAGCGCCGATGTGGAAAATTTTGAAATGCCTGCCATAACCATTGCAGGTGTCCGCCTCAAGATGGATTTTGATTTTGATATGGAAGATATAGATACATCAGAGCTTGGTAAGCTGACAGATGCCGTGATTGAATTGGATGACGGCGTGCAGGAACTTCTTGACGGAATTTTTAATATGAGGGACGGTGTTTCCGAACTCCATGGCGGAACCGTTGAGTTGCGCGACGGTACAGGCGAATTCCGGGACGGAATCGGGGAACTTGTGGAAGGTGTTGGTGAACTGAAAGACGGTGTGTCTGAACTTAAGGACGGTACATCTGAAATGGCCGATGGTGCGTTGCAACTTTCTGATGGTGCCGTTGAGCTTGTGGATGGGGTACGTGAACTGAATGACGGCGTGGAAAGTTTTGCAGGCGGTATAGATGAACTGTATGACGGAATAGGGGAGCTTCATGAAGGAATGCTGGCCCTTTATTCCGGGATGTCTGAAATTATCGACGGTTCTGGGGAACTTGAAGCAGGCGCTTATCAACTTGGGTCAGGTATCAGGGAAGCAGCAGAAGCCGGCGGTGTGCTTACGGCTGGTTTTTCCCAGTTCTTTGACGGACTGATGGCATTGGTGAATGCTCAATTGGATGGATCAGGGCTTCCTGTACTGACCCGGGACAATTATGCTGCCGTAATTGAGAATGCCGTATTTGGCCAGGCCATTTTCCTGGCCCGTCAGACCATAAAGAATGAAGTTTATACTGTGGCTGAGAACTCAATCCTGGAGGCGGTTCTGCCGAATTTTGGTATGACAAGGGAACAGTTTGACGCTTTGCCCCAGGATAATGACACAAGAATTCTCATAATGCAGGTTGTTCAAGGCCAGCTTACAGCCATGGAGACTGAACTGGATGCGCAGGTGGAAGCCATTCTTGCCCAAAATATGGAGGAGATTCTGGATAAGGCAGGTAAAGATCCTCAGGCACAACAGCTTCTAAGCCTTCTTGACATGATTAAAGGTTATGAGCAACTATTGAATGGCCTTGAAGAATATGCTGCAGGAATAAAACAGCTTAACTCAGGTACCTGGTCTCTTTATGAAGGAATATCTGAACTAAACGATGGACTGGAAGAATACCGCAATGGTATGGCTGAATTTGCCGGCGGAATTGAGGAGTTTTACGGGAAATCCCATGAACTGGTGGACGGAGCCTACAAGCTGAGAGACGGTACTTTTGAACTTCTTGACGGGGTAATTCAGCTGAAGGACGGTATTATTGAATTTAAGGATGGAGCCATCCAGCTTCATGACGGCGTTATTCAACTGTTCGATGGTATAGTTGAACTCCATGACGGTGTTATCGAGCTTTATGACGGGGCAATAGAATTACACGATGGTGTTGTCCAACTGGCTGACGGTACCGGTGAACTTAAAAAAGGTGTAAATGATTTATATAACGGGGTTGCCAGTCTCAAGGACGGTACAGGAGAATTCCGGGAAAAGACCTCAACTCTTGAACTTGATATAACCGGCACCATCAAGGATAAAATCAGGGAAATGCTTGGTGATGATGCACCGGTTAAATCATTTGTGTCTGAAAAAAATGGTGAAGTTGCCGCCGTACAGTTTATAATGCAGACAGAAGGTATTTCCAAGCCTCAGGTGGAGGCCAGGGAAATTCAGCCTGCACCGAAACTTTCCCTGTGGCAGCGTTTTGCCCGCCTGTTTGGATTCTTAAGATGATATGTCAAAAAGATTACCCCATTAACATAAAAATATTTACAATTATTTGGGAGAATAGTGTAAAATAATTAACGGGCATGTTGACCGGAACAAGTATGACGTCTGTAAAGATCATTTTATCCGGAGTGGATAATAAGTTATGGAAGGAAAGTATGTAAGAATCCAGGCAAGGTACTGTGGAAAAACCGGAAAACCCGTAGGCATTTTCGGGGCTTGCTGGCACCTTATGGAAGGGCGTATGCGAAGGGACCGGCTGAACGAAGAGGAAAAGGCTCTTTATCTTAAAATACGGGAATGGTTTGAGGAAAATCTCCCTAACCCTCCCTTTTATGAAGACGGAAACACCATAAAAGCTATTACGTGGTTTAAAAGGGAAAAAACAGAGGATATGATTGATAGGCTAAAGCCATTAATCGAACTGCTGGAAAAGTATAATGTGGAATATGATATAGTTTTTTCAGATAATGTAGGTAAAATTATTTACGAGGATGATTACCAGGTAGCTGTTATATAAATACCTGGTAGAATAAGCCTTTTCTGTAGATAAACGTACTGCAATATTCAGCAGAAGATAAAAATATTCCAGGTGTATATTATGATTACAAATTCACAGTTTTTGGAAGTTATCAGGCAATGCTCCAGAGAACCCGCTCTTTTTGAACCAGGCTTTTCCTTAACTTTTTCTTCCGATGGCTCAATAAGGCGCGAAGAAATAAAATTCTGGGACGACGAACATATTTCAATAGGCATGCTGGAAGCACACCTTGACCCGAACAGTGACGCCGCCAGCAGAAAACCCTGGACTATAGAGAAGACTGTAAAGTATTTGTTTGAGTCGGAAATACTGAAACCCGGAATGAGAATACTGGACCTCGGATGCGGACCTGGATTGTACGCTCAAGAGTTGTGCCGGGCCGGCGCCCGTGTAGTAGGTATCGATATATCCCAACGTTCCGTTGAATATGCCAGAATGGCGGCAAACCGGGCAGGCCTGGATATAGAATACTGCTGCATGAGTTTTTTTGACATTGATTATCACGATGAATTTGACGCTGTTTTGCAGATATATGGTGAGATATGTACCTTTTCCGATGATATGAGGGATTTGCTTTTTAAGCTGGTATACCAGGCTTTGAAGAAGAACGGGATTTTCATTTTTGATGTGACCACCCGGAAACTAAGGGCGAAAAAAGGCATAAGCAATGGCTGGTATATCAGCAGGGGAGGTTTCTGGAGGCCCGGAAACCACCTGGTGCTTGAACATAGTTTTGATTATTCCCGGGAGGATGTATGGGTGGACCAGTATATTATTATTGACGATGAAGGAATAAAGGTGCACAGAAACTGGTACCATGACTATTCCCTGGATACCATAAAGCCTGTTCTGGAATCAGCAGGTTTTGGCATAAAGCATGTCTGGGATGACCTGACAGGCAGCAACTACACCGGAAATGGCGACTGGATTGCCATTTGCGCGGAGAAGAAATAATAAATGGAATTAACCTTATAATTGGATTGACCATATAAAGAAAAAAGCACCTGTAAGTGCTTTTAAAAATAATATAAAAATTATTAATGTGTAAAATGGGTGATTTTTAATTTAAATGATTCTGGAATAGAAAGCTTTAGGTTATTTATCCTTTAGCTTTTCTTTCATTTGCTTTTCTATTTCTTTAGCAAGATCTTTTTTTATGTCCTCAATATTTTTGTCTACTCTTTCTGACAATTCAGATTTAGCTTTCTCAAGTTCAGCATCGGTAAAGCTGTCGGCTTCAGTTTTCATACTTTCGTAAAAACTATTCAGTTCCCGGTTTGCCCTTGCTATCTCGCTGTTTTTATGGGCATCGATTTCACTTGCGATACGGTCTGCTAAACTGCTAACATACTGGCTGATTTTTGTTTTGTACTGGTCACTTAAATTATCTGTTCCACGATCCAAATCTGTTTTGTTGACATGCAGAACTGAACTGACATAGTTTTTTATCATGTTTAGAATATTCGTGTCCAGTATGTTTGCTGCATATACTTGAATGCCGCCTATAAATAGAGAAAATACTAAGGTGATTACAGCTATGGTTGTTACTGCTTTTCTTTTCATTTTTATCACCCCTTTGTTTAAAGCGTAACGAGAAGATTATATTGGTTTACATAATTATTTTCAACAAGTAAAATTATACGTATTTGTATATGTTTTCATGTCTTAACAGGGCAGTTGGAATTTTCTTAGTTGCTTTCAGACTGGTAATTTGTGGGAATAGGATGGACTCATGCGTTGAGGATATAATTCTCGCCTAATGGAAGCATTTTGATTGACATTGGCTGACAGATAAAAAAGAAGGAACAATTCCATAAGATTGTTCCTTCTTTTGTTTGTTTTATATTACTTTCGTGTAATTTCCTTATTTTCTATCATACAGTCCAATACATATGCCGAATCTTCGCTGTTTATAAGGTTGTGTACCAAAATTTCCGAATCGGTCACATTTAAGGAAACCGGCGTTTCAGCAGTGTAAGTCGGCCAGTAAGGCAGACCTTCCCTGTTGGGGTTACCGGTTTTGGCAAAGTTTGTTATATAATCCAGCATGACTTCTGAAAACTTACGGTCAAAGTCGGTCCATGCATCCCCAAACCGGTCAAGGGTGCCGAAGAAATACGGAATTTCGGCACCGTGAGGCATCGGTGAACCGGAGCTTGGGCGTGCCCGTTCTATAAAATATGTATATATGGGCTTGCTTCCCTGTCGGATAGCCCTTAAGGCATGGGCAATGGGTGGAGCAAATGCAGCGGTGCGGATGATATCATATGGGTTTTCAAAATTACCGTTTATTTTGCCGCCGAAAACACTGCCGTCGCCGTAAACGGAACCCATTATGACATCCAGATTACCATCGAAAAGACCTGCACTCGTATCCTTGTCAGGAAGTACATATCCGTCCACGCACGGACGGTAGAAGAAAACTTCTTTAATGCCCATTCCGGCCAATACTTCCGCTGCTGCCCGGTACATGTTGTTTTGAACTTCAAAGGCTTCCCGGTTAAGGATGTCATCCACTGTCCAGCCCAGATGTTCCATAATTCTGTGGCAGATATCCTGGTATTCCTCCATGGTTCTGATATCCTCACATACCCTGCCGCCGGACATTATTATTGTGTGTCTGAACAGTCCTTTTGCAAGAGGTGAAGTGGCAAGCATGCGGCAGGAACTGCCACCGGCAGACTGGCCAAAAATTGTGATGTTGTCAGGATCTCCTCCGAATGCTGAGATGTTTTCCTTTACCCACTTAATGGACGCGATCTGGTCCAGGAGTCCATAATTGCCGGATACTTTATACTCTGCCCTCTCTGAAAGTTCCGGAAGGGCCAGGAATCCGAGAACCGAAACCCTGTAGTTTACATTAACATGGATTACGCCCCGGTGGTTGATTGCCTCTCCGTCATAAGATTTATAACAACTGTCGCCCCTGTTGAAGCCTCCACCATAGAAAAAGATCATGACAGGCAGCTTTTCATCAGGCGATTCTGCCGGTGTCCATATGTTGAGCTTGAGGCAGTCTTCTGAAAACGCTACCCCCGGGGTTGTATACCTGCCGATGTCCTGGACCGGTGAATCAGACCATTTATCGCAAAGGAGTTCACCTTCCCATGGATCAGGTTTCTGTGGGGCCATCAAACGAAGTTTTCCTTTTGGAGCTTTTGCATAGGGGATGCCTTTGAAGACGGTGATGCGCGGATCGTTACCGGGAATGCCGATAACGGTGCCGTATTTCGTGTTAACCTTCCTGAGAGCCATAATATTACTCCTTTTGGGATGTTTTAATTTACCGCTGTTTTATTGATATTATTGTACTTCCCGCTAATCAGGCAAGTCAAGCAAACTACTGCAACGAAGCAAATCAAGGGAAATAAAAAGCAAGTGTTCAATAAACCAAACACTTGCTGATTTGATAAAGAATGGGATATTATATTGTTGATGATTTATAAATAGTTTTAGTAGAATCCACCGCCATATCCGCCGGAACCGAACCCACCATAGTATGGGAATCCATAGAACGGACGGCGCCTTCTGCGCAGCAGTTCTCTTATAAGCAGTATTCCTACAAGGTCTCTCAATACGCGTCTTCCGGAAGAACCCAACTGCCTGTCAGAGGTTTCCTTTGCGTCTCTTTCAAAAGTCAGGGTAACTTCACCCTCGATTTTCGCAGTTATTTCATCTATTGTCTTTTCTAATTCTTCACGAGTCGGAACATGAGAGGAACCGTGGGTCATTTCCATCATATCGCAGCACCGGATTACCTCCGGATAAATTATGTGATAGGACCTTGGATACATTCTTTCCAACTGCTGGTCAGACATAGTGGTCATAGGATACATTTGCGGGGATATCCCCATATTATACATTTGCATTTGCGGCATGCCCATTGAATACATTTGCGGGGACACTCCCATCTGCTGCATACAAGGCATCCACTGCTGTCCGTAATCCTGCATGGCAAACATTCCTTTCTGCATGTAATTTCTATTATATAATATGTTAGGATTCAGGAATGGTTACCGTAATGAAATTATGAGGACTCTTTTGAAGTGCTGCGTATAACTGAACCCCACAACAGTTTCCGGGCATGGCGGAACTCTTCTTTGTTTTTCCTGGTAACAGTACATTCAGTTATTCCGTTGGAAGTGCAAAGTTTTAACTTAATATGTCCTTTCCTTATCTGGGGATGCCGTATTACCAGTCCGTCAATGTTAATACCCTGGTTACGGGACATACATAAAAATGAGAACTTTTCATCTTCATAAGACAGTGTTCCTGATTTCACCATTCTGTGCAGACGTGTCCTTGCAACCCTTTGTGAAAAATGGCACCAGTCACCTTCCGGAACGGGACATGTATTGTTGTGAGGGCATGGTGCCAATGTTATGGCTCCCTGTGATATCAACAAATCCCGAGCCATTTTTAGTCTCATGAAACTTTCCGGAGTCCCCGGTTCGATAATGACCAGTACATCTTGCGTTTTTCCCCACAGGCGGTTTACTAAAGCGGTGCCGTCTTCCTCAGAAAGCTCATTTAGCACATATGAGGCGGTAACTATACTGTTAGGAGCAATATCCCAATCGTCCATTATGTCTGCGTTAATCCATTCGGCGTTTTTAACGGCAGGTATATGTGAATAAATGGACAGCTTTTTTCCAAGGTCAATCATATATCCGTTTCGCTCGACCAGTGTAATTTCTTTCAGTTCAGGCCATATTTCACCGGCGGCCCACATAACGGTACCCGGCCCTGCACCTACATCCAGAAGGCTGGAAGGTGTCCAGCCAGGAAAGCGTTCTTTAGCGTGCGTCAATGAGGCATAAACTGCTGCATATGTGGCTGGCATCCTGTATACGGTATAGGCGCTGACATCCTCCCGTGATAGAGTGCAGCCCGGTTTGCTATGTCCTGTGCCAGAGCGGTAGCTTTCTGACAAAAAGCTTACCCTGGAAGTCAATTCGCTGACTGAAGAATAAAGTTCATTTTCAATGGCACTACGCAGTTGATGAGGAAGTTCCATATGTATTCTCCTGTATCAAAGGTTTCCCACGAGTTTTATTTATATCATGAATATTTTTAGGCCACATTGTCAAGGGGAAGATTCTCTCGCCCGGGTGGGCAAGCACAACCAGGCAAGAGAACTGTCCCACGGGTATCGAAAACCTGCAACGAGTTGATACAGCCTTATAGGTAAGTTTGAATTGTCTTTGAATATTATGTATAATATAGAATGCACTTATAATAAAGGAAGGTCAATGGCGGAGGGAGATTATGATCCGGCGTGAAAATGCTGGTGACTGCATTAATATATTGTTTACATTGAATTCAAATTATCTGAAGCCACTAAAGATAATGTTGAAATCCCTTTTTATCAATAACCCCAATGAAATGTTTACTTTTTACCTGATGCACTCGAGCATTGGCGATGAGGAAATTAATGACCTTAAGGCATACATAGAAAAACATAATGCCGGTTTGGTAGTTATAAAGGTTGACGACAGTTATTTTGATGACGCGCCTGTACTCCTTCACTATACAAAGGAAATGTATTACCGCCTGCTGGCGTTTAAGTTTCTGCCGGAAAGCCTTGACAAGATACTCTATCTGGATCCTGATATCCTGGTAATCAACCCGATAAGGCCTTTGTACGAGACGGATTTGGATGGTTATTTGTTTGCAGCTGCCTATCACGACAAGATAACAGTTAAGGAAATTAACAAAATCAGGCTCGCACCGTATAACATAGATGCGTATTATAATTCCGGCGTTCTCCTTATGAACCTTGCCCTTCAGAGGGAGATCATCAACGAACAGGATATTTACAATTTCGTTGAAAAAAACCGTGCCAAGCTTATCATGCCGGACCAGGATATCCTGAATGCCCTTTATTCCAGGAAGATTAAAAGCCTGGACGAGAAACTGTACAATTATGATGCCAGGTTTTACAGGTACTATAAGCTCCTGACCAACGGAACGTGTGATATTGACTATGTGGCAAAAAATACTGTAATCCTGCATTTTTGCGGGAAGAAAAAACCCTGGAAGAAAAATTACAATGGTAAATTCCACATCCTTTACAAGCATTATGAAAAACTTGCCGGGATGTAGAGCTGATTAAGTTTTGGAGTTGAACAACTTGAAATGGACTAAGTTCTTGGAGAAATTCCTTTTTCATAGGATTTCCTTTATTGTTTTTGCCCTTCTTATTCAACTGGCTGTCCTGATAGGGGTAATATTAAAATTCAGCGAATACTTTGTGTTTTTTTACGCTGCAAGTATCCTAATAAGTCTTGCAGCCATTTTAGTTATCATAAACAATAATACAAACCCTGCATATAAACTGGCATGGGTTATTCCCATCCTGGTGTTTCCCATCTTCGGCGGTCTTTTTTATGTCTTTTTCGGCTTTAATAAACTGGGCCGTAAAACAAGAAAAAAGATGAAATCCATTGAAATAAAAACAAAAGAAGCCCTGAAACCGAACTGGAATGTCATAGAAGATATCAGGGCCCAAAGTGCGGCAGCCGCAAACCAGGCAAGGTATATACAGGAATACGCGTATTGTCCGCCGTATCTTAACACGTGTGCGGAATATCTGCCCACTGGCGAAGCCACATTTGAACGGATGGTGGAAGAACTGAAAAAAGCCAGGTATTTTATATTCCTTGAATTTTTCATAATAAGGGAAGGCCTGATGTGGGATACCATACTGGATATCCTTGTTGAAAAGGTTTCCCAGGGTGTGGACGTCCGGCTTATTTACGATGACGTGGGATGTCTGTTTAATTTGCCGTATAAATATAATAAATATCTTGAATCGCTGGGTATAAAGTGCCGTGTATTTAATCCCCTTAAGCCCGTTTTGTCCCGCAGGCACAACAACAGAGACCATCGGAAAATAATGGTTATTGACGGGATTGTGGGGTTTACCGGGGGCAATAACCTTGCAGATGAATACATTGATGAGTTTGAAAGATTCGGAAACTGGAAAGATTCAGCCATAATGCTAAAGGGTGAAGCAGTCTGGAGTTTGACGGTAACATTTTTGTCCATGTGGGATTACCTTAGCGGGCTAAATGAAGATTTCGGCAATTTCAAACCTAATGAAGAAATTTTATGGGACAGGGAAAAAGACGGGTACATCCAACCATTTGCCGATAATCCCCTGGATGATGAACCTGTTGGTGAAATTGTTTACCTAAACATTATAAGTAAAGCAGAAAACTATTTGTATATTACCACTCCCTATCTTATAATAGGAAATGAAATGGAAATTGCATTGGCAGCGGCAGCGAAAAGAGGTGTGGACGTACGCATAATAACGCCGTATATTGCCGACAAATGGCCGGTGCATGAGCTGACCAGGTCCAACTACAAACCGCTTATTGAAAACGGAGTAAAGATTTATGAGTACACTCCGGGATTCATACATTCCAAAACATATATTTCCGACGATATCTACGGAGTAGTAGGAACAATAAATATGGACTACCGGAGTTTGTACCTGCATTTTGAGTGCGGAGTGTGGATGTACAAATGCAGCGTCATTTCAGACATGAAGGAAGATTTCCTGAAAACCTTGGAAAAATGCAAACTGGTTACATTGGAAGATATGAATAGTGTCAGATGGTACAGGAGATTGTTCCGGGCAGTGTTGAGGATCCTGGCGCCTTTAATGTAAAGTTCAGGTCCGCAGTTTCCCCATTGGATTTTTGGTTCAATACTTTACCGCCTCAACGTATTAATGTTTCGCTGATATTTCATTTGCCGGATAATAAGCTTGTTTCAGAATTACACTGCCGGGTATAAATATTCTTGAACACTTATTAACTTTCTGTTTCTGGGAAAGATGAAGGTGTTTGCATTTCCATATTTTCAGAAGGTGATTCTGTTGAGCGAATATATAAATAATCGCGAATACAGACAAAAGGTACTGCAAGAACTCATCAGGGATCTCCACAACGGCAAAAGTGTAGACGAAGTCAAACCCCGTTTTGAAAAACTGATAGAAGGGGTTTCAGCCATCGAGATTACCGAAATGGAACAGGCGCTTATAAGGGAAGGCCTGCCCGTTGAAGAAGTCCAGAGACTGTGCGACGTGCATGCGGCGGTATTCAAAGGTTCCATTGAGGAAATCCACGCCCCCGGTAAACCTGAAGAGCAAACCGGCCATCCTGTGCACACGTTTAAACTGGAAAACAACGCTCTTAATAAACTGATCGATGAAGAAATCACACCTCATCTTGAAAGCTTCAAAAAGACCGGTAACCAGGAAGACGTTCAGAAACTGGCAGACGATTTCAGCAAACTTTGGGAAGTCCACAAGCATTATTTGCGTAAGGAAAACCTGTTGTTCCCCTTCCTGGAAAAGTATGGTATTACGGCACCGCCTAAGGTTATGTGGGGAGTTGACGATGAAATACGAAAGAGTATAAAGGACGCCAAAGATGCCATGGAGAATTATGAAGGCAACTGGGACAAGCTTGTTAGTCTCGCTGAACAAGCTATCAACGGAGTTTCAGAGATGATTTTCAAGGAGGAAAACATCCTTTTCCCCATGGCCCTTCAGACCCTGTCGGAGGATGAATGGCTGAAGATTGAAGCGGAAAGTGATGAAATAGGGTACTGTATTGTAAAACCTGCCGGCAAGTGGCAGCCTGTAAGAATAAACGTGGAGCAGAAGGTTAGCATGCAGGGGGAAGAGTCTTCAGAGAAGGACTATGCAACGTTTGAAACCGGCATTCTTACCTTTGAAGAAATCAGCGGTATATTTAACACCCTGCCCTTTGATATAACCTTTGTTGACAAGGACGGTATCGTGAAATATTTTTCCCAGGGGAAAGACCGTATTTTCCCACGTACAAAAAGCGTTATCGGCAGGAAAGTGGAAAACTGCCATCCTCCCGCCAGTGTCCATATAGTACAGAAAGTCGTGGAGAATTTAAAGTCTGGTGCAAAGGACCATGAAGATTTCTGGATAAAAATGGGTGATAAGTATGTTTACATCAGGTATTTTTCCGTAAGAAACGAAAAAGGGGAGTTCCTGGGCGTGCTGGAAGTTACGCAGGACATTAAACCAATACAGGAAATCACAGGTGAAAACAGGCTGGTGAAATAAACGTACCCAGAAAGGCACAAAAAAAGCGCACCCTTTTGGAGTACGCGATTTAGGTCAAGTTATTTTTGATTTGAATCAACGTATTCCTTTGCGTTTATCACCTGGGTTTCATCAGGTATACTGACATTTGATACCGGTTTCATAGTGCTTATATTAGCCCAGGCGGCAGTATCGTGTTTTTCTATCTGCCGTATCATCTGTTTTTCCTTGAGGTTGTTTTCATCCATAGTATCAACTCCCGAATAAATTTTAAGTATAATATTCCCCCAAAGGGGATATTCAAAACATCAAAACTGTATTAGTATTATTAAACCAAATTTGAGTAAAATAATACCCGAATATATTTGGGTAAAATTTATAAGTAAAGGAGCATAGAAATATGTTTAGAGTAGAGACAATGGATGGTAATCAAGCTGCTGCATATGCTTCGTATGCTTTGACTGAAGTTGCTTCCATATTTCCAATCACACCTTCAACTCCCATGGCCGAGCATGCAGATGAATGGTCTGCCCACGGTAAGAAAAACATTTTCGGCCAGCCGGTTAATGTAGTGGAAATGCAATCAGAAGCAGGTGCCGCCGCTGCCATGCGCGGAGCGCTTCAATCCGGGGCATTGGCTTCAACTTACACTGCATCCCAGGGACTGCTTCTGATGATACCCAGTCTATATAAGATGGTGGGTGAATTGCTCCCCGGAGTTCTTCACGTTTCGGCCAGAAGCATTGCAACCCATGCCCTGTCCATCTTCGGAGACCACCAGGATGTTATGGCATGCCGACAGACTGGTGCTGCCATGCTGGCTTCCTCAAATGCACAGGAAGTAATGGATCTAGGCTTTATAGCGCACCTGTCGGCCATTAAGTCAAGAATGCCTTTTATTCACTTCTTCGATGGTTTCAGAACCTCCCACGAGTATCAGAAAGTTGTGGTTACGGATTATGAAGACATTAAAAAGATTGTGGACTTTGATGCCATTGACGAATTCAGAAAGCGTGCCCTGAATCCTGAACATCCCGTGGTCAGAGGTACTACTCAAAACCCGGATATATATTTCCAGCAGAGGGAAAGTGCCAACAGGTTTTATGACGCAGTTCCCGCTATTGTACAGGAATACATGGACAAATACGCCCAGCTCACCGGCAGGCAGTACAAGCTTTTTGAATACCATGGAGCGGAAGATGCCGAGTATGTAATCGTTGCAATGGGTTCCGTGTGCGACACCATTGATGAAACGGTGGATTACCTGATGAAACAGGGATTAAAGGTTGGTGCTGTCAGAGTGCACCTTTACAGGCCTTTCTCTGAAGAGCATTTTATCAGGGCATTCCCCGGCACAGTAAAGAAAATTGCGGTGTTGGACAGGACCAAGGAACCGGGTTCTGCAGGAGAGCCGCTGTACCTGGATGCTGTGAAAGCGTTCAAGAATGTTGAAAACGCTCCGTTAATCATTGGTGGAAGATATGGTCTTTCGTCAAAGGACACAAGACCTTCCCAGATACTTGCCGTATTTGAAAACCTCATGAGTGAAAATCCCAAGGACAGGTTTACCATAGGAATCGTTGACGATGTAACCAATACATCCCTGCCTGAAAAAGACCCCATTGACACAGTGCCTGAAGGAACGGTAAGCTGCAAGCTCTGGGGCCTTGGCTCTGACGGAACAGTTGGCGCAAACAAGGCAGCTATCCAGATTATAGGTGACAATACTGACATGTATGTGCAGGGATATTTCTCCTATGACAGTAAAAAGTCAGGCGGAACGACCATTTCACATCTGCGCTTCGGAAAGAAACCTTTCCGTTCACCATACCTTGTCTACAGCGCAGATTATATAGCGTGTCATAATCCTTCCTTCGTATACCAGTTTGATGTACTGAAGGGGCTGAAAAAAGGCGGTACGTTCCTGCTCAACTGCCCATGGAAAGTGGAAGAACTGGATGAGAAACTACCTGCTTCCATGAAACGGTATATTGCCAATAACAATATCAATTTTTACATAATTAACGCCATGGATATAGCTTCAGGCATCGGTCTTGGCAATAGAATAAACATGGTAATGCAGGCGGCTTTCTTTAAACTCACGGGCATCATACCCATTGAGGAAGCGGCCAGGCACCTTAAGGATTCAATAGTGGAAATGTACGGCAAGAGAGGCCAGAGAATAGTTGATATGAACTACAAGGCCGTTGACATGGGCATAGAATCCGTTGTTAAGGTTGACGTACCTGAATCCTGGAAGAACGCTGAAGATGAAAAAACGCCGGTTAAGGAAGAGCCTGATTTTGTTAAGAATATTCAAAGGCCCATGGCAAGGCATGAAGGTGACGAACTTCCTGTTAGCGCATTTACAGGCATGGAAGACGGCACATTCCCCATGGGAACGACGGCTTACGAAAAACGAGGCATAGCTCCCATGGTTCCCGAATGGCAGCCTGACAACTGCATACAGTGCGGAAGATGTTCCTTTGTATGTCCCCATGCTGCCATAAGGCAATTCCTCCTTAATGAAGATGAAGTTCGCAGTAAACCGGAATCCTTTGTCACAATTAAGGCTATGGGAAGGGGATTTGAAAATTACCAGTACAGGATACAGGTTACACCTCTTGATTGTACGGGATGCGGAAACTGTGCCGATGTATGTCCATCAAAGGAAAAGGCATTGATAATGAAAAACGCTGATTACATGATTGAAAAGGAAGCGGATAATTGGGAGTTTGCCATGACATTAAGTGACAAAGAGGACATTATGGACCGCTATACCCTTAAAGGCTCCCAGTTTGTACGGCCGCTCCTTGAATTTAACGGGGCTTGTCCGGGCTGCGGCGAGACACCGTACATCAAGCTGTTAACCCAGCTCTTCGGTGACCGCATGATGATATCAAATGCCACGGGCTGTTCATCCATTTGGGGTGCCTCTGCTCCGTCCATAGCATATACGACAAATGCGAAAGGCAAGGGCCCGGCATGGATAAATCCTTTATTTGAGGATGCTGCCGAGTTTGGTTACGGCATGTACCTGGGTGAAAAGCAGAACCGGGAAAAACTGGCCGGCCTAATACAGGAAGCCGTTGAGTCTGATATTGACGAGAACTTGAAAGAGGCTTTCAGGGAATGGCTTTCCGTTATGAATAAAGGTCCGGAATCGAAAAAGGCTTCAGAAAAAATACTTGATATAATTGCAAAAGGCAATTATGAAAATAATCCCCTGATTAAGGAAATACTTAGGTTTAAGGATAACTTTGTGAAGAAATCCGTTTGGGCTATCGGCGGTGACGGATGGGCTTATGATATTGACTTCGGTGGACTTGACCATGTTCTTGCAAGTGGTGACGATATAAACATCTTCGTCATGGATACCGAGGTATATTCCAATACCGGCGGTCAATGCTCCAAATCGACGCCTACGGCCAGTGTTGCCAAGTTTGCGGCAGCAGGCAAGAAAATTAGGAAGAAGGATTTGGGCCTTATCGCCATGACATACGGTTATGTATATGTGGCCCAGATAGCACTTGGCGCTAACATGAACCAGGCTATAAAGGCCATTACCGAAGCGGAAAGCTATAACGGGCCGTCCCTTATAATTGCCTATTCGCCATGTATAAGCCATGGCATAAGAACCGGAATGGGAACCAGCATCGCGGAAGAGAGAAAAGCAGTAGAATCCGGATACTGGCACCTTTACAGGTATAATCCTGACCTCAGGAAAGAAGGCAAGAATCCGTTCATATTGGATTCCAAGGAACCTTCCGAAGAATTCATGGATTTCATAAACGGAGAAGTCAGGTACACCACGCTGAAGAATGTATTTCCTGATATCGCTGACAAGATGTTTGAGACCGCCGAAGAGGATGCCAGGGAAAGATACAGGAAGTACAGGGCTTTGGCTGAAAACGACGTTTTATAAAAGCTACCAGATAACAACAGGAGTGAAACATACTTGCAATTGACAGATATTCGAGTTTACCGGGGTCCCAATGTTTACAGCCATAAACCGGTTGTGCGGATGGATGTGAAACTTGGTGAATTTGTGGACATCCCGACGAAGGACATAGCAGGATTCAACGAATGCATAACCGGTTTTTTCCCGGGGCTCAGGGAACACCATTGTTCGCCGGGGTATCCCGGCGGTTTTTTGGAGAGGCTTGAGGAAGGCACTTATCTCCCGCATGTAACAGAACACCTGTGCATTGAGCTGCAACGGATGTTGGGCTATGATGTCAGTTTCGGCAGGGCAAGGCACCTGAAGGACGACATTTATACTATAATTTATGCATGTATCAATCCAAAGGTTGGCGAGGCTTGCGGGACTGCTGTCTTAAGTCTGATAAACGCGCTGATTCAGGGAGAACCGGTAGATTTTTCCGGTATGCTGAAAAAACTTAAATTTCTGAATAACAAATATAGCCTTGGTCCCAGTACCAGGGCTATTGTTGATGAAGCCGAAAAAAGAGGCATACCCGTAAATGAAATTGCCGACAGCGGGGTAATAAGACTTGGATACGGGAAGTATCAAAAATTCATTTCAGCCACGATGTTTGAAAATACAAAATGTATTTCCGTGGATATTGCCTGTGACAAGTCTTTAACCAAAGAAATATTGGATGAAGCCGGCATCCCTGTTCCCCGGGGGAGAATATGCCATTTCCCCGGAGAAGCTTTGGAACTGGCCGAAAAAATTGGATTTCCCTTGGTAGTAAAACCAAACAGGGGCAACCAGGGGAAGTCAGTATTTATGAATATTGAAAGCAGGGAAGAACTGCTTTCGGCCTTTGCAAGAGTAAAGGAAAAGTATGACGAAGTCCTTGTGGAAGAACATATTAAAGGCAGGGATTACCGGCTGTTGGTGGTAGGCGGAAAGCTTTCGGCAGCTTCCGAGCGTATCCCGGCTCATGTGGTGGGAGATGGTATTCACACCGTCTCTGAATTGATTGATATAACCAATATGGATGAGCGAAGGGGCGAAGACCATGAAAAACCTCTCACGAAAATTGTAATAGATGCTGCTTCAGAGAAACTCCTTTCCAAACAGAGCCTGTGTTTGGATTCGGTTCCTGAAAAAGGCAGAACCGTCTGGCTTAAGGAGAACGCAAATCTCAGTACAGGCGGAGAAGCTGTTGACTGTACTGAATTGGTTCATCCGGTAAACCGTGAAATTGCAGAGCAGGCTGCAAAAGCCATAGGCCTGGATATTGCGGGCATAGATATGGTCCTGCCTGATATTTCATTACCCCCGGAAAGAGGGTGTGGTGCAGTAGTGGAAGTTAACGCCTCGCCTGGCATCCGTATGCATCTTAATCCTTCAAAAGGCAAACCCAGAAATGTAGCCTGTGATATTCTGAACATGATATATCCGGATGGTTCTTTCCATTCCATCCCCATTGTATCAGTAACAGGCACTAACGGAAAAACTACCACGGTGCGCATGATAAATCACATCCTGATGAATTGCGGACTTACGGTGGGTATGACGACCACTCACGGCATCTATATAAATAACCAATGCATAGAAGAGGGCGATACCACAGGACCCAGGAGTGCTCAAAAAATACTGAACCATAGGGAAGTGGAGGCCGCCGTGCTGGAGACGGCAAGGGGAGGTATCCTTAAGGGTGGCCTTGCATACAGAAAAGCGGATGTGGCTGTTTTCACCAACCTTTCAGGGGACCATATCGGTTTTGATGATGTCGACACCATTGACGACCTTCTTCATGTCAAGTCTCTGGTAATTGAGGCGGTAAAGGATACCGGTACATGTGTCATGAACGCGGATGATGAGTATGTGATGAAGGTTATGGACAGGGCAGGAGGAAAAGTCCTTTTGGTATCCATGAATCCGCTGAATACGTATGTGATAAACCATATTGAAAAGGGCGGAATGGCCATATGTGCAGAAGAAGGAAGCCTTGTTCTATATAACAGGGGAAGGCAAAAGGAAATAATTAAAATCAGTGATATACCGTCAACCTTTAACGGACTGCTGGTTCACAATGTTTACAACTGTATGGCCGCCATCGGAGCAGCATATGCCCTTGGAGTGCCACTGGCCATTATAAAGCGGTCAGTCAGAAATTTCAGAAGCGACAGTGTAAATAATCCGGGACGGTTTAACATGTACAGCCTCAACGGTATAAAAATTATTGTTGACTATGGACATAATCTTGAGGGCTACAGGGCAACCATAAACAGTGTGAAGCAGCTTAACCCTGTAACTTTATGGGGAGTCATCGGATCTCCGGGCAGCCGGAGGGATGAGGATATATTTGCGTTAGGCGTTTTGTCAGCAAGTTCCTTTGACAGGATAATCATAAAAGAAGACAGGGATTTAAGGGGCAGAAAACCACTGGAAGTGGCGAATATCCTGAAACAAGGTGCAAAAAGCGGCGGAATGAGCGAAAGCAAAATACAGGTGATCCCTGACGAAACTGAAGGGCTTAAGGAAACCATTGACAATGCCCGGGCAGGGGATGTTATAGTGGTATTTTTTGAGGAACTGGGGCGGATAACCACATTACTGAAGGAATACGGAGCCGTTGAAAACAAGGAACCTGAGACACTGGGACTAGTGTCAACGGGACAGTTCTCTTGACAAAAGGAGGTATTGGATGGCGGAAAAGGTAAGAGGCTACATGCTTGTTATCGGCGGAGCCGAAGATAAAAACGGAGAAAGCGAAGTACTTATAAAGGCTGCTGAATTGGCCGGCGGCAAGGATGCAAGGCTTGTCATTATTACTACGGCTACCGAGCATCCCAGAACGACAGGCGAAGAATACAGGAAATCGTTTGAGAAACTGGGCATACGTGACATTAAGCTTCTCAATATCCGCACAAGAAAAGAGGCGAACCAGGAAAAACATGTAAAAGTTATAGAAGACTCAACAGCCATATTTTTCACAGGCGGCGACCAACTGAGAATAACGAGCATCCTGGGAGGTACACTGGTGTATGAAGCCATACAGAAGGCGTACAGTAACGGCACACCAATAATAGGAACAAGTGCAGGGGCATCTGTAATGAGCAGTAACATGATAATTGAAGGAAATGACAATGACCCTGCAAGGAAGTGTACATTAAAGATGGCGCCCGGTATGGGGCTCCTTGAAGAGGCCATAATAGACCAACATTTCCACCAGCGGGGCAGAATCGGACGGCTTTTGTGCGGTGTGGCGGAAAACCCCAATGTTTTAGGTATTGGAATAGATGAGGACACGGCCATCTTGGTATATCCGGATGCCCATTTTGAAGTTGTAGGCAGCAACACAGTTTCTGTAATTGACGGAAGAACCATTACCATGTCCAATGTGTCAGAACTTCAACCTGACGAAATCCTAGCCCTTTCCAATGTAACACTGCATGTCCTGCCGCAGGGTTATGGCTTTGATATGAAAAAGAGAAAGGTCATAGGATTCGGAAAAAAAGTGGCTGAGAAACTTGATGGGGAAAAAGGTGAAGAACTGAATTAAAAGGAATTAAGAATAATTGTTGCACAGCTGGAATAATTGTTACACAGGTATATGAATTTTGGTGCCATATAAAAAACTAAAACTTAATATATGCTTACTATTGACTTATTACTCTGTAAGATATATTATTTAGTTAATAAAATACAAAACTGGGGAGCTGGTTGTACCGGCTGAGAGGAGGCTTAAAGCCTCGACCCATATAACCTGAACTGGGTAATGCCAGCGGAGGGAGAATATTTTTAGTGCGAAAAAATAATCCCTTTAACCTTAAGTTCAGGTTGAAGGGATTTTTTTTGACAGATTTATACATTAAGGAGTGATGGTCTTGAAAGACAAAAATGTAAAAATGCTGGTTGAAGCGGGGATAATGATTGCCCTTGCCCAGATATTAAGCTATGTTAAACTGTTTGAGATGCCCATGGGAGGTTCAGTAACTGCGGCGTCTATGGTACCAATACTTCTTTTTGCTGTACGTTGGGGCGCAAAAAGCGGATTGCTTGTAGGTACAGTTTACGGGATTCTGCAATTTTTACTGGGACCAAAGTGGTCATTTCATCCCATTTCCATCCTCGGCGATTATGTGGTAGCCTTCGGCTTACTTGGTCTTGCAGGCCTTTTTAAGAAGGATGTAAAGGGAATAACCCTGGGGACGTTTTTAGGAATATTCGGCAGGTTTGTATGCCATGTCATTTCCGGGGTTGTCGTATTTGCAAGTTACGCGCCGGAAGGGCAGCATCCATTGGTGTACTCAATACTGTATAATGGTACCTACCTTATGCCTGAATTTGTAATATCCCTGGTATTGGTGTTATTGCTTGTGAACAAAGGTAAATTGCTTTCAAAATAATTGACTATATTACGAAAAAACACGAACTCCTTCTATGTAAAATGAAATAGAGCATAGAAGGAGTTTTTTACTGCGCCAGGATGTTGGGCTTCCGGCAAAGAGAACATCTTATGGAACAGGAAGACAAGACAGATATGCCGAGCTAAATGAGATATTTGTTATCCACAGGCTGCAAGGCTTAACCAGACTTATACACAAATATATCCACATTATCCACAGGAAAACTACCCACAAAACATGTGTTTGTGGGTAGCATTGTGGATATATGGACATCCTTCATTTATTACTGTTTGAAGACATGCGGGTGTGGGAAATATTTCCTGTGGATAAATCAAAAAATATTAACAGGTGGACAGGATAATGAGAATAATTGTTTTATAATCCACTTAAGTGGTAAATATTATATACAAATGGTATTGCAGTTTATGTACTGCAAATACATATCGGAAGGGGACTTGATATTATGAAGGTAAAAGTCAGTGGTAAGAACGTTGAAATTACTCCTGCTCTCAGGGAACGGGCTGAAAAGAAATTCGGCAAGTTAAACAAGTTCTTTAAACCCGACACAGAAGTCCTTGTTACCATGAGTATTGAAAAGAACCGACACATTGTTGAAGTAACCATACCTTTTAACGGAGTGCTTATAAGGGCAGAAGAATCTACCCAGGACCTGTATACCTCAATCGACAAAACCCTTGATAAAATTGAGCGGCAGATAAAAAAGAACAAGACCCGTTTAAGAAAGAGAATCCAGGACAATTCCTTTAACGTTGATTTCATTGATTCCGTGAGTGAGGAACCCCAGGAGGAAGAAGAGGAATTTAAGATTGTTAGGATAAAAAAATTTTCCCTTAAGCCTATGACAGTGGAAGAGGCTATATTGCAGATGAACTTGCTCGGACATGAGTTCTTTATGTTCCTCAACGCGGAAACCAACAGGGAGAATGTTGTATATAGAAGAAAAGACGGAAACTATGGACTGATAGAACCGGATTATTAAAATAAATGCCACATGGTGTGACATTTGAATTAGGCATGTAAATACTTTATAATAACAAGTGCCGGATTACCGGCACTTGTTTTTGATTTATCCAGTATTTTTTACTTTTGGATCGAGGAGTATAACATGACTGACCTTTTAACCAACTTGAATGAGCAACAAAGACAAGCTGTGGAACATACCGAGGGGCCTCTCCTGATTCTGGCGGGAGCAGGCAGCGGAAAGACCAGGGTAATTACCCACAGGATCGCTTATCTGATTGAAAAAAAACATATCAACCCCGGCAATATCCTTGCCTTTACCTTTACCAACAAGGCAGCGGCCGAGATGAAGCAGAGAATTATCAATCTTGTGGATGAAAAGGCCGGTGATATATGGATAGGGACTTTCCATGCTACCTGTGTAAGAATCCTGAGAAGGGATATTGAAAAGATAGGATATGACAGGAACTTCCTGATTTTTGACACGGATGACCAGTTGACCTTGGTAAAGGAATGTATCAGGGATTTAGGAGTGAATGAGAGCAACTTCCCGCCCAGGCTCGTACTGCATGAAATAGGACGGGCAAAAGATGAGCTTGTTGAACCTTCCGCCTTTATAAAACAGCATGAGAGCGATTACAGGATGAGCAAGATTGGCGGTATTTATGCAGAATATCAAAAAAGGCTGAAGCAAAACAATGCTTTGGACTTTGATGACATAATAATGCTTACCTTAAGGCTTTTTGTGGATTTTCCTCCTGTGCTTTCGTATTACCAGAGGAAATTCATGTATATCCACGTGGATGAATACCAGGATACCAATACAGCCCAATACCACCTTATAAGCCTTTTGGCGGGTGGTTACCGAAACCTTTGTGTTGTGGGTGATGATGACCAGTCCATATACAGCTTCAGGGGAGCCAATATCAGGAATATACTGGACTTTGAAAAAGAATTCCCCGATTGCAGGGTAATAAAGCTTGAGCAGAATTACCGTTCAACCAAAACCATCCTTAATGCAGCCAATGCCGTGATACAGAATAACGCCGGCAGAAAAAGCAAGATGCTTTGGACCCATAACGATGAAGGAAGCAGGCTTTATGTGCACCAGGCTGAAAATGAGCATGATGAGGCAGCCATAGTTGCAAATATAATAAAGACATTGAAAAGAAAAGGGGAATTCGATTTCAAAGATGTTGCGGTATTATACAGGACCAACGCCCAGTCAAGGGTTATTGAGGATATTTTCCGGCAGGAGGGCATTCCCTATAAAATCCTTGCAGGAACAAGCTTTTACCAGAGGCGCGAAATTAAGGATGTTATATCCTATCTCAGGCTTATAAACAATCCGGAAAGCAATGTGGACTTAAAAAGAATAATAAATGTCCCCAAGAGAGGTATTGGTGCAGCTACCATTGAAAAAATAGAAACCCTGGCGGAAAAAAACGACGCGAGCATGTATAATGTCATCCTGCATGCCGAAAGTTATGGCGAACTATCGAAAGCTGCCGGTAAAATAAAGGACTTCGTTAAACTCATTGAAAGTTTCAGAGAGAGAAAGGGCTGCATGGACATCAGTACCCTGATGAAGGCTGTAATAACGGAAACGGGAATAATTGACGAACTTGAGGCCCAGGGTACAGTGGAAGCGAAAAACAGGATAGAGAACATAAAAGAGCTTGTATCCCTTGGAATGGAGTTTGATGCCCGTTACCGGGAGGAGATGCCGGAAGATGCCGATGCCCTGGAAGAATTTCTTGCCGGCATATCATTGGTCTCTGACCAAGACAGTATAGATGAAGAAAACAGCGTACTCCTGATGACCATACACAGTGCAAAGGGACTGGAATTTCCCCTGGTATTTCTTGTGGGCATGGAGGAGGGAATTTTCCCGTCATACAGGTCTGCCCTGGACGAAACCGAACTGGAAGAGGAAAGAAGATTGTGCTACGTGGCCATTACCAGGGCAAAGGACAGGCTATATATAACCTGGAGCAAATACAGGACCCTTTATGGTAAAACGGATTATAATCCTCCGTCGCGGTTTATTAAGGAAATCCCCGTTGAGCTTACCCAGGGTATTTTTGATGATTTTATCGCAAACAAGCCCCGTTCCGGTATTGAAACAAAGCAGGATATGTTTGGGGGAGCCGTTTTGTTCAGGGGAGGAAAGCCCATTACCTTAAATGACCTGAAAAAACCTGCCGCCGGTTCATACAAGGTGGGCGACAGGGTCAGGCACAAGAAATTTGGTGACGGCGTGATTGTATCAGTCTCAAAAGATGAGGATGATTACAAGCTTGAAATCAATTTTGATTTATATGGAATGAAAAGGCTGCTGGCCGGTTATGCGAACCTGCAGATTTTAAAGTAGATGCTTATTCATCAAAAAAGTTTAAAAGTTCTTCAGGAGAATGGATTACGGCTTTTGCCCCATTTTCCTGGAGTTCTTTTTCTGTCCTGAAGCCCCAGGCAGCACCCACGGCGAACATCCCGGCATTGACTGCCGTTTGCATATCTACCCCTGAATCTCCCAGGTATATAATTTGTTCCGGTTCAATACCCATGTATGATGATATTTCAAGGGCAGCGGCAGGGTCAGGCTTTAATGGCTTGTTTTCTCTCGCGCCCAGCACGGCCTCAAATTTATCCAAACCGAAATATTCAGTTATCACTTTCAGGGTAAACTCATGGGTCTTGTTGGATAATACAGAAAGTTTCACGCCTTTGTTGCGGAGAATATCAATTACGTTATTGATGCCTTCGTACGGCCTGGTTTTATGGTTCCAGCGTTTTTCATACTCTTCAAGCATTAATGCCGTATAATGCGTTATATTTTCCTCACTGCGGCAGTTTTCGGGGAGAGAACGCTTTACAAGGTTTTTCATCCCATTACCTACGAAATACCTGTAAGCACTGGCGTCGTGGATTGGAAAACCGTATTGTTCCAGCACAATATTCATTGAATCAGCCAGGTCTTCCAGGGTGTCCAGCAGTGTTCCGTCAAGATCAAATATTACTCCTTTAAATTTCAATGTCTCACACCTCATCCCTACATGTTGTTCTACACATTATATAGCTTATATATACCCACATCAAGTATAAAACACACAGCTGTCAAATTTGTCAATGTGGTGTAAATGTGTTTTGCCTATTGACAAATTCAGGTTTTTATTTTATAATCAGTTTAACTCTCTACTATGATAAAGCAATAAAGCAAAGGAGAGATAAAATTGTCAAAGCGGAATATATATACACCTGACGGGGTACGGGATATATTAAATGATGAGTGCTACGCCAAACGAAACCTGGAACAGAAAATCAGGGAGCTTTTCAGAAAAGGGGGATACAGGGAACTTGAGACGTCTTCCATAGAATTTTACGATGTCTTTTCCAATGATATCGGCCTGGTTTCCCAGGAAAGCATGTTCAAGTTTTTTGACCAGCAGGGACGGATACTCGTACTGAAACCTGACGCCACAATCCCTGCAGCCCGGGTGGCTGCCACCAAGTACACACTGCAGGACTTTCCGCTGAGACTTTCATATATAGGAAACACATTCAGATACAATGAGAGCGGCGGAGGCAAACAAAGGGAATTTACCGTGGCCGGTGTTGAGATCATGGGAGTGGCAGCCCCTGACGCAGACGCAGAGGTTATTGCCATGGCAGCTGAAACCATAAGGTGTGGTGGCCTTGAAAATTTCCAGATAGATATCGGTCAGATTAACTTCTTTAAAGGCCTTATGGAGGAAAGCGGTCTTCCGGAGGCGGATATTGAAAATTTAAGAATACTTATAGACAGGAAGGATTTTATTGGAATAGAAGAACTGGTGAGAGCCCACCGTCTGGACTCTGACATTTCGAAACTCATTCTCAGCCTGCCAAAACCTATCGGCAATATTGACACCCTTGACCGGATCCAGTCCATGACAAGGAATGCTAAATCGCTGGAAGCATTGGAGAATTTGCACCAGGTACTGGATATACTGGATGATTACGGGCTAAGCAAATATATATCCATTGACCTGGGAATGGTATATGATATGACATTTTATACAGGCATCATATTCAAAGGTTATACATATGACCTTGGTTTTCCCATTTTACGGGGAGGCAGGTATGACAGCCTTGTGGGCAAGTTTGGCAGGGATATGCCCGCCACAGGTTTTTCCCTTGGGGTTAACATGCTGATGACAGCTATGGAAAAACAGGGGTTGTTGACTGAGAAGATAACCATTGACACTGCAGTAACCTATACTCCGGAAGGCAGAAAGACAGCTTTTCAATTGTGCTCAGAATTGAGAAAGCAAGGCCTTGTTGTGGAAATGGACATAAACAACTGCAGCACCGGGGACTTCAAAAAATATGCTGTCAGCCGTGGTATAGGCGGATTTCTTAATATCCTTGACGAGAACAGGATTGAAGTGCATAATGTCAAAACCGGCGAAGTGGTCTTAACAACCATAGATAGTTTACTTGAAAACGGAGGGGTCGGCAGGAAGTCATGAGGTATATGAACATTGCATTGGCAAAAGGAAGGTTGGCGGATAAGTCCATAGGTTTTTTTGAATATATAGGGTTTAATGTTGATGAACTGAAAAATGATTCAAGAAAACTTATCATTACCGACGAAGAAAACAAAATCCGTTTTTTCCTGGTTAAACCGGGAGACGTACCGACATACGTGGAATACGGAGCGGCGGATATTGGTATTGCAGGCAAGGATACACTGATGGAAGAGGACAGAAGCCTGTATGAGGTCCTGAACCTTGGTTTCGGAGAATGCATCATGGCTGTGGCAGGTCCGGAAAACCTTTTTGGCAGGCTTGATGAGATACCCAATAAGAGAGTTGCCACGAAATATCCCAACATAGCCCGGAAGTATTTTGAGATTGAGAAGCGTGAATCCATAGAGGTTATAAAGCTGAACGGGTCTGTTGAGCTTGCGCCTCTGGTAGGCCTTTCGGAAGTTATCGTGGACCTGGTGGAAACAGGAAGGACCCTTCGGGAAAACGGACTGGTGGTTCTTGAAAAAATAGCAGATATAAGCGCCAGGCTGATTGTGAACCGGGTAAGCATGAAACTGGAGAGCGAACGGATTAACTATATTATTGACGGGTTCAGGAAAAAGCTTAATGAGGAGGAAACCAGGTATGCTGGAAATACTAAGATATAATGAAGCAGCCCAGGAGACGATTGAGAAAAGGCTTGCTTCCAGAAACCAGTTGGATATGGGCGAAATTTCGGAAAAGGTTTCCGGAATTTTAAAAAAGGTAAGGGAAAACAGGGATGAAGCACTGATAGAATTTACTGAAAAGTTTGATAATGTAAAGCTTGGCAGAGAACAGATAAAGGTCAGTAACACTGAGATTGCTGATGCAATTGAAAAAATAGAGCCCGGGCTGGCTGATGCCATCAGGAAAGCATGTAAAAACATTTTTGCATTCCATGAAAAGCAGCGGGAAAAATCATGGTTTGACATTAATGATGAAGGCGTATTACTGGGACAGCTTATAAGGCCCCTGGATACTGTAGGCGTATACGTGCCCGGTGGTACGGCGCCCCTTATTTCTTCCCTGCTGATGAGCGTCATTCCTGCCAGGGCTGCTGGGGTAAGGAGAATTATAATGGCCACTCCGCCCCAGAAGGATGGTTCCGTTAACCCGAACATCCTATTTGCGGCAAAGGAAGCAGGAGTTGATGAAATCTACAGGATTGGAGGAGCCCAGGCCATTGGTGCCCTAGCTTTTGGTACTGAGACGGTTCCAGCCGTGGAAAAGATATGTGGTCCCGGCAATATCTATGTTGCTACGGCCAAAAGGATGGTGTTTGGCTACTGCGGTATAGACATAATTGCAGGTCCCAGTGAAATTGCTGTTATAGCCGACGATACGGCAGTTCCTTCGTTTATTGCTGCGGATTTACTTTCCCAGGCGGAACATGATCCCCTTGCCTCAAGCATACTTATAACGGATTCCATGCTGATTGCCATGGAAACCTTAAGTGAAATCGAAAAACAGGTGGCTGCCCTGGAACGTAAAGATATTATAATTGAATCCCTGGAAAGATACGGAATGATAATAGTTGTGGACAGGATAAAACAGGCCTTTGACATTGCAAACCGCATTGCCCCTGAGCACCTGGAGCTTTGCGTAAGGAATCCCTTTGAAAGCCTGGGCTTGGTGAAAAATGCAGGAGCCATTTTCCTGGGCAACTATTCTTCTGAACCGGTGGGGGATTATTTTGCCGGACCTAACCATATACTGCCCACGGGAGGTACCGCAAAGTTTTTCTCACCACTTAACGTGCTGGATTTCGTGAAAAGGTCAAGTGTTATCTCATATAATAAGGAAGCTTTAATGAAAAACGGAAAAGATATTATCCGGCTGGCCGAATGCGAAGAGCTGACTGCCCATGCAAATGCCATAAAGGTACGGCTAGACTACTTGCCGGTACATGGGGAGGAAAATATGACGTTGAAGAAAGAAATAAAGAAGGAAGACTTAAAAGGAGATAAATAAATGAGAAGGTTTTGGAATGAAAAGACCAGGAATCTGAAACCATATGTCCCGGGGGAACAGCCCAGGGACAGGAAATTTATAAAGCTTAATACCAATGAAAATCCTTATCCGCCTTCTCCGGCTGTAATCCGGGCCGCAAAGGAAGCAGTGGAACGGGCAAGGCTTTATCCAGACCCTGATTGCCTCATTTTGAGGGAAGCGGCTGCTGAATACTATAATGTAAGCATTGACAACATTTTTGCGGGAAACGGTTCTGACGAGGTTCTGGCACTGGCATTCATGACTTTTTTTGACAGCCATAAGCCCATATTGTTTCCGGACATAACCTATACCTTTTATCCTGTATACTGCAACCTTTTGAACATCCCATATATAACCGCAGCCCTGCGGGAAGATTTTTCGGTCCCGGTGGACAAGTTTATGGGATTTAACGGAGGGGGTATAGTGTTGGCCAACCCTAACGCCCCAACAGGGATATTACTTGGACTGAAAGAAATTGAAGCCATAGTGGGTTCAAATCCCGATTCGGTGGTTATTTTGGACGAGGCATATATTGATTTTGGAGGGGAGACAGCAGTGCCCCTGGTGAAAAAGTATGAAAACCTTTTGATAGTACAAACCCTATCCAAATCCCGTTCCCTCGCAGGACTCAGGGTTTCTGTGGCTATTGGCGGATTGCAGCTCATTGAAGGGCTTGTGAAGGTCAAAAATTCATTTAATTCATACACCCTTGATCATGCTGCCCTTGCGGCAGGGGCCCAGGCATTCAGGGATGTGTCATATTTTAATGAAATAAGGGACAAGATTATCCAAACCCGGGAAAGAACAGCCGGGAACCTTAGGGAAATGGGGTTTACTGTTACGGATTCAAAGGCAAATTTCCTTTTTGTATCTCACAGAGATATAAATGCGGAATTTATTTTCCATTATCTTCGAAATAATGGTATACTTGTAAGGTACTTTAATTTGCCAAGAATAAATAATTACCTCAGAATAACCGTGGGTACGGACAACGAAATGGATACCCTCATAGATGTGCTGAATGAGATGCTCTCTTCAGCAGACAATAAGGGAATGACCCCTAAGTAAAACAGGAGGTAAGTATGGGGAGAACAGGTTTTGTAAAAAGAGAGACAGCGGAGACAAGCATTGAGGTATCGATTAATCTTGACGGCACTGGGAAATCCCAGGTAGACACAGGTATTGGTTTTTTTGACCACATGCTTGCGTTATTTTCCAGGCATGGCCTTTTTGATGTGAATATTTCCGCAAAGGGAGACCTGCAAGTGGACGCCCATCACACCGTGGAGGATACCGGCATAGTGCTGGGAAAGGCTATTGCCGAAGCACTCTCGGATAAAAAATCAATAACGAGATATGGAGATGCACTGGTACCCATGGACGAAGCCCTGGCCCTTGCCGTAGTGGATATCAGCGGGAGACCCTTCCTGGTTTACGATGTAAACATTTCTTCGCCAAAGACAGGTGATTTTGATTCAGAACTGGCCAAGGAATTTTTCAGGGCTTTGGCGTTTAATGCCGGTATAACACTGCATCTCAAGCTACTCTACGGTACCAATACCCACCACATCATTGAAGCAGTTTTTAAAGCATTTGCAAGGGCACTGGCAAAAGCTGTAAGGAAGGACGAAAGAATTGACGGTGTAATGTCGACAAAGGGAATTATATAACTTTAGGGTTATCAACTTTTTTAAATAAATTTTCGACATCACGGTATACATTAACGATTGAAAGGAAGAGGCAAAATGTCAAGACTCATAGGTAACACTGATTTCATCAACCTGCCGCTATTTGTAAAAGGTAAAGTAAGAGATGTGTATGATTTGGGCGACAAACTGCTGATTGTGGTTACAGACAGGATTTCAGCCTTTGATGTGGTTTTCCCCAACCTGATACCCAATAAGGGAGTTGTGCTTAACAGCATTTCAGAATTCTGGTTCAACTATACCAGTGATATAATAGGTAACCACATGATTACTACAGACGTGAGCAGATACCCCATGGGGCTTGACAAGTTCAGGGAAGAACTGCAGGGCCGTTCCATGCTGGTGAAAAAGGTTGAAATGGTGAAGGCTGAATGTGTTGTAAGAGGTTACCTGGAAGGTTCAGCCCTGAAGGAATACAACAGGACCGGCAGCGTATGCGGAATCATGCTCCCTGCCGGGCTGAAACAGGCAGATAAGCTTCCTGAACCCATATTTACCCCCTCGACGAAGGCAGAAAGCGGCCACGACATGAATATAACCTTTGATGAACTCAAAAACATAGTAGGAACGGAAATGGCTGAAATGTTGAGGGATTTAAGCCTGAAATTGTATAACACAGCCTGTAAGTATGCGGAAAGTAAAGGCATAATCCTGGCGGACACAAAGTTCGAATTCGGCATTCTCGACGGCAGGCTGGTTGTGGCTGACGAACTCTTTACCCCTGATTCATCAAGATTCTGGGACATGAATGACTATAACCCCGGAAAACCTCAGAAAAGCTTTGATAAGCAGTATCTCAGGGAATACCTTGAAACTTTGGACTGGGATAAAAACCCGCCGGCGCCTCCTCTTCCGGATGAGATTATCCGCAGGACGTCAGAGAAATATATCGAGGCGTATGAGCGCCTGACAGGTAAAAAGTATGATATTGATTAACGTTTGAAAAGAAGGAATGAAGGCGATGTTCAAAAGGATTATTCCATGCCTTGACGTCAAGAACGGCAGGGTTGTAAAAGGGGTTAACTTTGAAAATTTAAGGGACGTAGGCGATCCGGCCGAAATTGCGTCATATTACGAGAAAGCCGGGGCTGACGAGTTAACCTTCCTGGATATAACAGCCACCACGGATGCCAGGAACATAATGACAGACGTTGTAAAAAGGGTGGTTGAGCAAATCTCCATCCCATTGATTGTGGGGGGAGGAATCAGGACCATAGATGACTTCAGCAGTATTATGAAGGCAGGCGCCAGTAAAGTTTCCGTCAATACCGCGGCGCTGAAAAGGCCGGAATTGATATCGGATGCGGCCCGGGAATTTGGCAGGCAGTGTGTCATCGTGGCAATAGATGCAAAGATGCGTGATGACAGGAGCGGATGGGACGCCTATATGAACGGAGGACGGGTAAATTCCGGCCGGGATGCCGTTGAATGGGCAATGGAAGCCGAAGAACTGGGTTGCGGGGAGATACTTCTTACCAGTATGGACCGGGACGGCAGAAAGGATGGTTATGACCTTGAATTGACCAGGGCTGTGGCCGAAAAGGTTAATGTACCTGTAATAGCTTCCGGCGGCGCGGGAACCATGGAACATTTTTATGATGCCATTGTCAAGGCCAAGGCAGATGCAGTGCTTGCCGCGTCATTATTCCATTTCAGGGAAGTTGAAATTATGGAACTGAAGCGCTATTTGAGTGACAGAGGAATCAGAGTTAAAGTGTAAAACGGGAGGATACCAAATGGATTTGACTGGTGAGATAAAATTTGATGAAAAGGGATTGGTACCTGTGGTTGTTCAGGACTGGGAAAGCAGAGAAGTCCTGATGGTAGCATATATGAATAAGGAAGCTTTTGAACTGACCGTTAAGACGGGTTTGGCTCATTATTGGAGCAGGAGCAGAAACAAACTGTGGAAAAAAGGTGAGACGTCAGGCAATATCCAACTGGTTAAGTCAATAAGCATCGACTGTGATAATGACACCCTGCTCCTTACGGTTGAGCAAAAAGGTGCCGCTTGCCATACCGGTAACTACTCATGTTTTTACAGGTGTTTTGACGGCAAGGGTATTACGGAAAAGAAGGATAACAAGGTTGACAGTTCCGGACCCTCCGGCAGTCATGAAATATTGAACAAGTTGTACAGAATAATTGAGGACAGGCGTGCTAATCCCAAAGAAGGGTCATATACCAATTACCTGTTTGAAAAAGGGACTGATAAAATACTGAAAAAAGTGGGGGAAGAGACATCTGAGGTAATAATAGCTGCAAAGAATAACGCAAAAGGTGAAATAGTCTACGAAATTTCCGATCTTGTGTATCATTTATTTGTTCTTATGGTGGAAAAAGGGGTAACCCTGGAAGATATATATACTGAACTTGCGAGTAGGCACAAAGAAGGATAAAAGATACATAAAGATAATGGCAGTAATACAATGAAATTACAAGCTATTTGCTAATATATAGATTTTATTAAACATTTATGCCATATTTTAAAGATTACGAATATTTGCTCATTATTTGGTTAATATATTATTATTAATACGATTAGCACTCATTAGCGATGAGTGCTAATAAACTGTAAATGCTAGGAGGTAGAAGTATGAATATAAAACCTTTAGGAGACAGGGTTGTTATTAGGACATTGGAATCTGAAGAAGTAACTAAAGGCGGTATTGTTCTTCCGAGCACTGCAAAGGAAAAGCCGCAGATAGCTGAAGTTCTGGCAGTAGGCCCAGGTGGACTGGTTGACGGCAAGGAAGTGGAAATGGTTGTTAAGGTAGGAGACAAGGTACTTATCAGCAAATACGCAGGTACCGACGTTAAGATTGATGATGAAGAGTATACAATTGTAAGACAAAGTGATATTTTAGCACTGGTTGAATAATTCTGCACGTAAAAAACCACGAAAAAAGGAGGCTATAAAATGGCAAAAGATATCAAGTTCAGTGAAGAAGCCAGAAAAGCGATGGAAAGAGGCGTTAACAAACTGGCTGATACAGTAAAGGTTACGCTGGGGCCAAAAGGCAGAAATGTAGTACTGGATAAAAAATACGGTTCACCCCTCATTACCAATGACGGTGTCACAATTGCTAAAGAGATTGAATTCGAGGATCCTTTTGAAAATATGGGAGCACAGTTGGTAAAGGAAGTTGCTACAAAGACAAATGATGTAGCAGGTGACGGAACAACCACAGCTACTCTTCTAGCACAGGCAATTGTCAGGGAAGGTTTAAAGAATGTTGCTGCGGGCGCTAACCCAATGATTCTCAAGAAAGGTATTGAAAAGGCTGTAAACGCAGCTGTGGAAGGCATAGCTGAAATCAGCCAGAAAGTTAAAGGTAAGAGTGATATAGCAAAAGTAGCTGCTATATCAGCCAATGACGAAGTAATCGGACAGCTTATTGCTGATGCCATGGAAAAAGTAACAAATGACGGCGTTATAACGGTAGAGGAATCCAAGACCATGGGAACCAGCCTTGAAGTTGTTGAAGGTATGCAGTTTGACAGGGGATATATTTCCGGTTACATGGTAACCGATACCGAAAAGATGGAAGCCGTTCTGGATGATCCATATATACTTATCACTGACAAGAAGATCAGCAATGTACAGGACATTCTGCCGTTACTGGAGCAAATCGCCCAGCAGAGCAGGAGACTCCTCATTATTGCTGAGGATGTAGAGGGCGAAGCCCTGGCAACATTAATTGTCAATAAATTAAGAGGCACTTTCACATGTGTTGCAGTAAAAGCTCCCGGCTTTGGTGACAGAAGAAAGGCCATGCTGCAGGATATAGCAATCCTCACAGGCGGACAGGTTATCTCTGAAGAAGTTGGATTAGACCTCAGGGAAGCTACTATTGATATGCTTGGAAGAGCAAGACAGGTTAAAGTGCAGAAGGAAAACACCATTATTGTTGACGGCGCCGGAGATGAAAGGGAAATCAGGAACAGAATCGCTTCAATCAAAGCCCAGATCGAGGAAACAACTTCTGATTTCGACAGAGAGAAGCTCCAGGAGAGACTTGCCAAGTTGTCAGGCGGCGTAGCAGTAATTCATGTAGGCGCTGCAACCGAAGTTGAAATGAAGGAAAAGAAGCTGAGAATCGAAGACGCACTGGCTGCAACCAGGGCCGCAGTGGAAGAAGGCATCGTAGCCGGTGGCGGAACAGCATATATCAATGTGACAGGCAAAGTTGCAAAGCTTCTTGATACTGCTGATGGCGATGAGAAAACTGGTATCCAGATTATATTGAAGGCATTGGAGGAACCTGTAAGGCAGATAGCTGAAAATGCAGGTTATGAAGGCTCAATAATTGTGGAAAAGATTAAGCAGAGCGCACCTGGCGTAGGTTTCGACGCCCTGAGAGAACAGTATGTCAATATGCTGGAAGCCGGTATATGCGATCCTGCTAAAGTTACAAGGTCAGCTTTACAGAATGCTGCATCCATAGCTTCCATGATTCTTACCACCGAGTCCGTTGTAACAGAAATACCTGAAAAGGAACCTCCCGCACCGATGCCGGGCGGAGCAGGCGGCATGTATTAAACCTTTACTACCTGGACAAAAGCCTGTACCACGGAATTACTCCCGTGGCACAGGCTTTTTTGTGTTACGGAGACGACACACGGATGAAATGTTTGCATATTATTGTCCAGGCGGGTTGATTGTGTTAATATATTTATATATCAGCATGAATTCAGGAATAATCTTTCCTTGAAATATGATGCCCATAAATTAGTTGTGTGGGAGGTTTAATATGGATACTTTTATGGAAAAAATAGTGGGGAAGAAAAAGACGGCCAAAGACTACCTAATAATGGCAGGGTTGATTTTCGCCGTACCTGTTGTATTCCTTGCGCTTTTAAATATTCCCGTAATCGGAAGCTTTTTTGCATCGTTTTCATTTGCCATACTGGCCGGACTTATTTATTTGGCCTACTACTTCATCAGGTCCAGAGAAATTGAGTATGAATATATTGTTACAAACGGGGATCTGGATATCGACAAAATCATCGCCCGCAAAAGGAGAAAGCGAATCCTCAGCGTAAACAGCAAGGATTTTGACGTGTTGGCCAGGTACAAAGGAAAATATTATGACAAGTACATGGATAACATTCAAAATAGAATCGAAGCTGTAAGCTCTATGGACGATAAAGATATCTATTTCTTTATATTTAATCAAAAAGGTGAACAGACCATTGTTTTCTTCCAACCTGAAGAAAGAATGCTCAAAAACTTCAAGAAATTCAATCCAAGGAACGTATATATTGAAGATATTAATATTCAGTAGGAACTTTTCCTGTTCATGTGATGTCTAATATAGCCGGAAGGCTGGAGCATACGGCTCTTTCTTTATTAACCATAACGTTTTCAGCCAATCCACCGTATGGTAACTACAGCAAAACATATATTGCAATATGCAAACATGAATTCACCTGATAACAAACAACTAAGCCGGCAGAAAATGTAGGGGGTCATATTTTGAAGAGGTTTTTGCTGATTGTAACGCTTATTGCCGTTGTAACAGGCATAACAGGTATGTTGTTATATGGAGCATACATATTCATATATAGCAATTTTATCCAGGAAAACAATGAAATCGTCGAAGTCTTCAGTGATGACGTAATGGAGCTTGTTATTGAGGATGAGATTGTGGCCTGTGATGTGCCTCCCGAGATTATAGACAATGAAATCCTTCTCCCGCTGGAAATAGTGAAGGAATATTTCGACCCCTATATTCACTGGGATAAGGCACTGAAAAAGGTTACCATAACCACGGACAACAAGGTTATAAGGATGAAAACCGGTGACCTGGAAGCTTATGTCAATAATGAACCCATCACCCTGAATATTCCTGTTTTGGAACGGGGAAAAACAGTGATGGTACCCATTGATTTTCTTAGTGAATTCTATAATATTGATATACAGTACCTGGAAGAGGACAGTGTAATAATTATTGATTATAAGAACAGCATAAGGCAGATAGCTGAACCAATTGATGAAAAAGCTGTTGTAAGGACCGGCCGTTCGAAACGTTCTCCCATTGTGCAGAAATTCGACCTTGAAAACGGTGACCCTGCTAAAAACAGGATGAGAGTGTTCAAGGAATATGACAAATGGTATAAAGTGAGGACGGCCAGCGGTAAAATAGGATACATTGAAAAAAAGTATGTGGTGGTGACAAGGGTTTTTGTGGAGAAACTGCCCGAAAAGAAAAAGGAACCTGTTAAGCCTTTCGAGGGGAAAATCAGCCTGGTCTGGGATGCCATGTATGGAACCAGGCCAGATTTGTCTAAGATCAATATTCCTGAAGGGCTGGACGTGGTTTCCCCCACCTGGTTTCAGCTTGAAAACAAGACAGGTAACCTGATTAACAGGGCATACAAAGGATATGTGGACTGGGCCCATGAGAAAGGCTACGCCGTCTGGGCATTACTGAGCAATGATTTTAACGATCCCCAGATGACTCATGAATTTTTAAGCAATACGGACTACAGGGACAATCTGATAAGGCAGGTTCTTGCGTATGCTGCATTGTACGAACTTGACGGGATTAATATAGATTTTGAAAATGTAAATATTGAGGACCGGGATTTGCTTACGCAATTTGCCAGGGAGATCACACCTCTTCTTCATGAACAGGGACTGGTGGTTTCCATGGCGGTGGGAGTCCCTGACGGCAGCAACAATTACTCCAGGTGCTATGATCATGAGGAACTGGGGAAAACAATGGACTACATCATGCTGATGACATATGACCAGCATTGGGCAACAAGTCCTGTGGCGGGTTCCGTAGCAGAATATGTATGGGTGGAAGACAGGATAAAAAGGACCCTTGAAATGGTGCCCAACGAAAAATTGCTGATGGGCCTGCCCTTTTATGTAAGGATATGGACGGAGGATAAGGACAATCGAGTATCAAGCGTTGCTGTGTCAATGGATTATGTGAAAAGGATCGTAAGTGAAAAGAATGTTCCTGTGGTGTGGGATGAGAAGTCTGGCCAGTTTTATGCGGAGTTTGTTGAGGACGGCAATGTGAAAAAGATATGGATAGAAGATGAGACTTCCATTGACCTGAAATCATCCCTTGTGCATAAGTACAAACTGGCCGGTAGCGCCGCATGGGTAAGAGGCCTTGAAAGCGAAGGTATCTGGCCCGTACTGAACCGGAACCTGAAACTTATAGGCAACTATTTTGAATGGAAGGAAGCCAATAATATAAGCAAAGTGTATGCTTACAGGTGACAGATTCATATTTGACATTCAAATACATATAATTAAAGCATATACTACAGCGGTGTCGGTCTTGTTCAAGTAATAATCTGTTTGTTTGATTACAGGAGGATTATATGGGCGGTTTTTATCTTGACGCCGTGGGAAGACTTTTACTGGCTGTGCTTATAGGTGGTGTTATTGGGTATGAAAGGGAGCATAAAAACAGGCCGGCAGGTCTAAGGACTCATGTACTGGTTTGCGTGGGTGCGGCTTTGGTTATGGTTACATCGGAATATATGAGTTTAAGGTTCATGAACGATGTGGATGTGGCACGCCTTGGGGCCCAGGTCATCAGCGGTATAGGTTTTCTCGGTGCCGGCACAATTATTCGACACGGGAACAATGTAAAAGGCCTGACCACTGCTGCCAGTTTATGGGCTGTGGCATGCGTAGGCCTGGCCGCAGGTATCGGTTTTTATTTAGGTGCCATTGTAGCGGCTGTCATCATTTATATTACGCTTAATCTGCTGAAAAAGGTTGAATTTGACATTATATCAAGAAACAGGCAGGTGTTCGTGGAAATCAACGACCGGCCGGGGATTTTCAGTGATATAAACAGTGTCCTTGAAAGGCATGAAGCCATTGTAAAGCATGTTGATTTTGTTAATTACGGGGGTGGCGGCAAGGACACCACATTAAGGTATGACCTGAAGGTGGACCCGAAGCAAAAATATGAAGTTTTGATTGATGAATTAAAGCAAATTGACGGTGTTGTCAAGGTATATAAAAGGAACATTGACAAAAGCAAAATTATATCCTGATGTTGCCCCGGTATTAATCAATGTATAAATAACCTTCGTTGTAGGATAATAAATACAAAGCTCCGGCCTAAATGTTTAGGAGCGAATACCAGGATACAAAGGAGGTTATTAAATGGCTGACCATAAAAAAAGGGGCAAAAGCAAGCCTGTTAAAGAAGATCCCGAGTTTTACAATGACCAGTTGGGCGAAAATGAATATGAAGAATATGAAGAATTTGAAGAATATGAAGAGTATGAAAGAGATAAAAGATGGAGATAAAAATGAAAGAGCGGATAAACCGCTCTTTTTCATGTAGAAAATATACCTATTTAAAAATAAACCAAATTGAGAAGCAAAAAACATAGATGTTTTCAGAAAATCTGTATATAATAAATTAAAACTTGAAGGAACTTATTGCATAAATTTTGGTAATCCTTATGACTTAATATAAGGGGGTATCCTTATGAATGACAAAAGACCGAAACTTGGAATAACCATGGGAGATCCGGCAGGAGTGGGCCCGGAGATTTCCGTCAAAGCCCTTGCGAATCCCCGTGTTTATGAAATATCGAGACCTATCATCGTGGGAGATGCCAATGTCATATTTAATGCTGCAAAGATGCTGGGACAGGATCTTGACATAAGGGCTGTAACTGATGTCAGAGATGCCCTTTTTGAATATGGGACCATAGATGTATATGATTTGAAAAATGTGAATTTTGATGAACTGGAGATTGGAAAGGTATCAAAAAAAGCGGGCATTGCTGCCTACAAGGCTGTTGAAAAGGTAATAGAACTGGCCCTTAAGAGGGATATTGACGGCACCGTCACTTGTCCCATCAACAAGGAAGCCATTAACCTGGCTGGATATCATTATTCCGGCCACACTGAAATTTTTGCTGAGCTTACCAATACAAAAAGTTATGCCATGATGCTGGCTGATGAAAACTTAAGAGTGGTACATGTTTCTACCCATGTTTCCCTTCGTAAAGCCTGTGACCTGGTAAAAAAGGAAAGGATCCTTGAAAGAATCCTGCTGGCAAATGATGCCTGCAAAAAACTGGGAATTGAGTATCCCAGGATAGCAGTGGCTGCCTTGAATCCTCATGCCGGTGAGAACGGGCTTTTCGGGAATGAAGAGAAGGAAGAGATAATTCCTGCCATAGAGGAAGCCAGAAATTTTGGTATAAACGCTTTTGGACCGGAACCGCCCGATACGGTTTTTTCCAAAGCCAGAGGTGGTATTTATGATATTGTGGTAGCCATGTACCACGACCAGGGACATATACCCCTAAAAGTTGTCGGATTTGTCATGAATCCTGAAACAGGCAGATGGGATGTGGTCAAGGGTGTAAATATAACCTTGGGATTGCCCATTGTCAGGTCTTCTGTCGACCACGGAACCGCTTTTGACCAGGCATGGAAAGGTACTGCCAGCGAAGCCAGCCTGATCAATGCTATAGAGTACGCAGCCAGGTTGGCTGCCCTGACAGGCTGATACAGGAAAAATTTATGAAAACTTGACAATATAATACATGTAATTTATAATAACTAGGATTAATAAAAGACATTCAATAATTCCCCGGAATCCCCACTATAGATGTGCATCTTTTAGCTTTGGAATATTTGAATTGTATGTGCATATATTATCTACACAAATCTTTAGTAAAGGAGATACTTCAGAAATGGCTGAAAAAGAAGTCATATTAACGTATGAAGGCTTAAAAAGACTAGAACGTGAACTTGAAACCTTGAAAAGTGTTAAAAGAAGAGAAGTTGCTGATAAAATAAGGCAAGCCCTTAATTTTGGCGACCTTACTGAGAATTCTGAATATGATGAAGCAAAAAATGAGCAGGCACAGTTAGAAAGCAAAATTGCCAAACTGGAAAGCCTGCTAAAAAATGCGAAAATTATAGACGAGGAAGAAGTAAGCACTGACGTGGTGGGACTTGGTTCAAAGGTAAAGCTGAAGGACCTGGATTTTGATGAAGAAGTTGAATATACCATTGTTGGTTCAACGGAAGCAGATCCCGGTAAACTCAAGATATCAAACGAATCCCCTGTGGGGAAGGCGTTAATCGGTCATAAGAAAGGCGATATTGTTGAAGTCGAGGTACCTGACGGCATCATAAAGTTTGAAATCCTGGAGATTAGCAAGTAGCCGTCTACCTTGTAAAATAAAACCATGTTATATATAATATATGTGCAAATTCCAAAATAACAGTTTACTTATGTAGGCTGTTATTTTGTTGGATATGGTAATATTATATTTTTATTTTACGAAAGAGCGTAAAATTAGGAGGAAAAAGGATGCCGAACAACTTGGATAATGAAATGCAGGACCTGAAGGAAATTTTGAAGGTCAGAAGAGAAAAGCTTGCGAATTTACGGGAAGAAGGAAAAGACCCGTTTAAAATAGTCAGGTATGATGTTGACAGTTCATCAGCTGAAATTATCAGCAAATTTGATGAAATGGAAGGTAAAAATGTATCCGTTGCAGGACGCATAATGTCGAAGAGGGAGATGGGCAAGGCCAGTTTCTGTCATATACAGGACAGAGACGGCCGGATTCAGATATATGTGAGAATCGACCATATCGGTGAAGAAAGCTACAATGATTTTATTAAATATGATTTGGGCGATATTATAGGGGTAAAGGGAGAAGTTTTCAGAACAAGAACCGGAGAAATCTCAATCAAAGCCCATGAAATAACCCTTCTTGCCAAGTCTCTGCTGCCATTGCCTGAAAAATGGCACGGGCTTAAAGATGTGGATTTGCGGTACAGGCAAAGGTATCTTGATCTTATAGTAAATCCCGAGGTAAAAAAGACATTCATAACCAGGAGCAGAATAATCACGGCAATAAGAAGGTTTCTTGACAACAGGGGCTTCCTGGAAGTAGAGACACCACTTCTGAACGCGATTCCGGGAGGAGCCAATGCAAGACCTTTCATAACCCATCACAACACCCTGGATATTGACCTGTACCTCAGGATAGCTCCAGAACTTTACTTAAAGCGCCTGATAGTTGGCGGTCTTGAAAAGGTGTATGAAATAGGTAGGGCATTCAGAAATGAAGGCATGTCCATAAAGCACAACCCGGAATTTACAATGATGGAGTTGTATGAAGCTTATACCGACTACAACGGCATGATGAAGTTGACGGAGGAACTGGTTTCCACAGTGGCAATGGAAGTGCTGGGAACTACAAAGATTACATATCAGGGAACTGAAATAGACCTTACTCCTCCATGGCCCAGGATAACCATGGTTGATGCGGTGAAACAATATGCCGGAGTTGATTTCAATGAAATTTCCGGTGACGAGGAAGCCCGGACAGTTGCTAAGCAGAAGAATCTTGAAATCAACGGCAAGGAAACAAAAGGAGAAATACTGAACCTGTTTTTCGAGGAATTTGTTGAAGAACACCTAATGCAGCCTACTTTCGTTATAGATTATCCTGTTGAAATTTCACCTCTTACCAAGAGGAAGCCGGATAATCCTGAATTTACCGAGAGATTTGAATTGTTTATCACCGGCAGGGAAATGGCCAACGCATACTCGGAGTTGAATGATCCCATAGACCAGAGGCAGCGTTTCCTGATGCAGGTTGCAAAAAGGGAAGCAGGCGATGAAGAAGCAAACATGATGGATGAAGATTTCATCACGGCCCTTGAATATGGACTTCCGCCTACCGGAGGTTTAGGTATTGGAATTGACCGGTTGATAATGCTGCTTACTGACCAGTACTCCATAAGAGATGTGCTTTTATTCCCGACAATGAAGCCCCGTGATTAATCAAATCTGGTATAATAAATTCAGGTTAAGGTTTATTTTGCCGTGTGAACAGGGAGGTTTATATTGTGTCCGAAGGGAAAAATGCTTACGAGGTTCTGGGTTTAAGTGAAGACGCCAGTAAGGATGAAATAGAAAAAAGATATGAAGTATTGGTACGAAAGTACAAAAACAATCCGGAACTTAATGAAAGCGGGACAACTATTGAAGATATAACCAGGGCATACCGTAAACTTATGGGACTTCCCATCGAAGAGGAAATTATAAAAGACGAGGCTACCTTGAGACGGGAAAAGGTAAGCAATTTTATCTACTATTATAAATGGCATTTTATTATAGGAATTATCGTCATTGCAATGCTGATTTCCCTCGGAAAGGCGGTTTTCGGCCCGAAGCCGGATTTCAACCTGGCTATAATCGGCGCCTATTATTATGATGACCAGAAAATCCTGGAAGAGTACCTGGAAAACAACATTGACGATATAAATATGGCAGCAGTTGACGGAGTGTCCTTTGCCATAAATGACGACCTTACAGAATACGAGTCCATGATGAAAGCTTCAGTTTTGCTTGCTGCTGGCGACATTGATCTATTCATACTTGATAATGAAAGATTTGAAGGTTATGCTGAGATGGGGAGTTTCGAAAGGCTTGACGATTACCTGGATAAACTGGGTATCGATGCCCAGTCTGAAAAATTGTACTATGCCAGGGCAGAAGATGATAACAAGGAATATGTTTATGGCATAGATATAAGTAACAGTGAAATATTTGAAGGCTTTTTCACAACAGCAACCCAGGAAAAGATTGCATGTATAAGGTATGAGGCAAAGAATATAGACAAAGCTATCGAAGTTATCAAATTACTGTTGAGATGATAGGAGGGGAGCATATGTCGAGTGAACTGAAAATTCATGAGGAACTGGGAGAAGATTACGCCAGGCTGATACTGTCGGGTGAAGTGGACATCTATACTTCACAGAATCTGAAGGAAAAGATGTACAACATTATCGATAATTATCAAAAAGATCTTCATATAGGTTGTGCTGAACTCAACTATATTGACAGCACGGGGCTGGGGATCTTTGTGGGTGCTCTCAAGAAGGCAAAGCAATATAATAGAAATATTTATATAGAAAACCTTAAGGATAACATCAGGAAACTTTTTGTCATCACGGGGCTGGATAAACTTTTTATCATAAACTGAAGTCAATTCCGTTTAATTTATGTATATATTAAGGAAGTGAAATAATGGGAAATGAGCAAACAGCTATAGAGCTCACACTGCCTTTGCGGGCCGAATATGTGAGTGTGGCTCGCTTGACGGTATCCGGTATAGCAAACAGGATTGGTTTTGATATAGAAACAATTGAAGATATAAAAGTAGCAGTGGCTGAAGTATGCAACAAAATTATCAGAGGCAGCAATTCAAAGGAAGGAAAATATAAAATTACGTTCAATATCCTGACCGACGGATTGGAGATTTTGTTTGATTGCAGCGGCAGCAACATTAACTGTTTGTTTGATAGTGATGATGATATACTGGGGATTTCCATTATCGAAGCGCTTATGGACGAATTAAAAATACTGAAAAACGAGCCCTATATTCTTGCGATGTCGAAAATCCTGGAGAGGGATAGATAATATGACCTGGGACAGCGATAATGAGAAAGTTTTGAGCAACGATGAAAAGACATTATTCGGTGAGTACAGAAAATCCCCAACGGTAGAAAAGAGAAACGAAATAGTTAATAAGTACCTGCACCTGGCTGAGATATTGGCGAAGAAATTTGTAAACAGAGGCGTTGATTACGAAGACATTTACCAGGTTGCCTGCCTGGCCCTTATCAAGGCTGTGGAACGGTTTGATCCGGAAGTTGGTGTAAAATTTGCAAGCTTTGCAACCCCTACGATAGTAGGTGAAATCAAGAGGTTCTTTAGGGATAAGGGTTCCATAATCAGAATTCCACGGCGGATATATGAACTGCATAAAAAGGTCAATGAAGCCAAGGAACAGCTTGCAGTCACTCTCCAAAGGCCACCCAGAGCTGATGAAATTGCTGAGCACCTTAAAATCAGTGAGGAAAATGTTCTTGAAATACTTGAATCATGGAATGTATATAATATGCACTCATTTGATCAGAATGTGTTCGAGGATGACAAACAGGATTACTATGAGACTTTTGGTGTTGAGGACAATGCTTTTGAAAGAATCGAGAATAATGATTTCATAAAGAAGAGCCTGGAACGGTTTAATGACTCGGAAAAAGAATTTATAAAAATGCGGTATTTCGGGAATAAAACCCAGAAGTATATAGCTGAACGTATGGGTGTTTCCCAGATGTATGTTTCAAGGATGGAGCGTAAAGTAGTCCAAAAATTCAGACAGATCATGAATAAATGAAAATCTCGGGAATATATGTTTACTGAATGATTGTTTAACATATGATTTTATTGGGTAAATTATTATTGCATTTTTGAGTTTTGAGGATGTGTACTAATGTTACTTGCAGTTAATAATTATGCTAAAAAATTGCCTAGTGATATCAACATATTATGCGACGTTATAAAGGATTCCTTAAAGCACATCAGGGAAGCGCTTGGAATTACTGACGAATGTTGCCTTTTTGAATTAAAGGTTATTTTAAATGAGTTGTTGTCAAATGCAGTAAGACACGGCAACAAGAATGACAAATCCAAGTATGTCAACCTTACTATAATTAAAAAAGGCAACTTTCTGCATCTGACCATTGAAGATGAAGGCCAGGGCTATAATTACAGGGAATTGTTGTTCAGGAAAATGAAAGTGGATTTTGAGGACATATTCAGCCTGAGTGAGACAGGAAGAGGGCTGCATATAGTTAAAAACCTTTGTGATGAACTCTGGTTCAATAAACAGGGGAACAGGGTAACTGTAGTCAAGAGGATATAGTAACTTAAAAAGAAGATTTCGAGAAGAAGTTAAAAAGAAATACAGAAGTTTTATATAAGAAATATGGAGAAATAGCAAAGTAAATTTGCTTTATTGATAAATTTCAAGATTTACTTAAGTTGAAACATAAATGTAATGGTGATATATTATAAAAGCTGTCGCAAGGCAAGCAAGAAAAGAAAGATACAGTTTAAAAA